>JYMV01016655.1_pt1 | contig 24526 bp, 27 predicted proteins | sample 338911 | NCBI WGS metagenome assembly JYMV01 (sample SAMN03354496, study PRJNA234377) | hydrothermal vent metagenome | biome: Deep sea; feature: Hydrothermal plumes at the Eastern Lau Spreading Center, Western Pacific Ocean; material: Seawater | place: Tonga | collected 2009 | depth 2000 m m
CAATGTTTTTTTGGGACAGAGTGATTTCCATGCTGCGGGAATAGCTATGGCTACAAACAAACCAACTTACATCTTAGATCCATATTTTAATGAAATACGAGAGGTTACAGATCTGGCAAAAAAATTACAAAAACAATCTACTTTAGCAATTTACAAAGCTGCTGAAGCTGAAACTTTTGGTATAATTATCGGGTTAAAAGAGGGTCAGCTATCCAAATTAACTGCACTCAAGTTTAAAAAAGAATTAGAAGACCAAGGTAAAACAGTTCATCTCTTTGCATTAACTGACATTACAAATGAAAGAATGAAAAATCTAAAGGGCATTGATGCTTTTATTCAAGTTGCATGTCCTAGAATTTCAACTGATAACAGATTTGACAAGCCAGTATTATCAACACCTCAAGCCACAGCACTCGTGAAGGTATTAAGAAAGGAAAACATTGATGAGTATTTTCAAATTAAACATTGGCTGTAAACAAATAATAGTTATAATTTAACATGTTACACATGTCTGATTCAGTTTTACCCGGCGATACATTAGCCACAATTGAAGAGTATGCAGCTGGAAACAATACCTATGACGATGGTGAGATGATAAGATCTACAATTGTTGGTGAAAGCGATATAATTAAAAATGAACGCATAATTAATGTAAAAAATCAAGAACTTCGAAAATTTCCAGAAACAGACGATATTATTATTGGTACTGTTGAAGCTGTAATGGGCTCAATGATTGCAGTGTTGATCATGTTCATAAATTCTAAACCTGTAAAATCATATGTTGAATGTATTTGTTCAACAAGAAACATTAGAAAAAGGAACATTGCTTTGGTAAAAGATCTAGTCAAGGTAAAGATTATTGGAAAATTAAATGGGGCGATACATGCAACTATTAATGGTCCAGAATTAGGCGTATTGTTTACTAAATGTAGAAAATGCGGCAAGAATGTTAAACCACTTCGCGATATCATAAAATGTACTGAATGTGGATGGACTGATGATAGAAAACTGTCAAGCGATTTTTTAAAAAGTGATTTTGTAAAAGTAGGAGAGTGAATATGAAACGTGTTTCGTTTCAAGGTGAACCAGGTGCGTATAGTGAAGCTGCAGCTGTTTCCTTTTTTGATGATAAAATAAAGACAATTCCATGTCCTACTTTTGCTAAAGTATTAAAAAATACTGAAGATAACGAAGGTGATTATTCTATACTGCCTATTGAAAATTCGCTTGAAGGAAGTGTAGGCGAAAGTAACGATTTGTTGCTAACAACAAATCTTACTGTAATGGGTGAAATTTACCACCGAATTCAACATTGTCTAATCGGAACTGGTTCTATTGAAGATATTGATACAGTATATTCACATCCACAAGCTTTAGGTCAATGTAGACAATTCATTCAAGACCATTCACTGAAAACTGTTCCATCATATGATACTGCTGGGAGTGTTAGGACAATCAAGGATTTGAACAAGGATGACATAGCTTGTATTGCAAGTAGAAATGCAGCAGAAATTTTTGGTGTCGCTGTAATTCAAGAGGGAATTGAAGATAATGCCAATAATTACACAAGATTTCTTATATTTTCTAAAGGAAAAAGTGACAAAAATAAAAATAGCAAAACATCAATCGTTTTTTCTATCAAACATGAAGCTGGCGCACTGTTTCGTATTATTAACGAGTTTCATCAGTACAAGGTAAACCTAACAAAGATAGAATCTAGACCTAACAGGGGTACATCTTGGGAGTACAATTTCTATGTTGATTTTGAAGGTCATCAAGATGATACTTCAATCAAGGAGATGCTGCTGAAAATAAAAGAAAACTCTTCTTTCCTAAAAATTTTAGGTTCGTACCCTATAGCGAAACTAGACTAGAATCCTCGTGGTTTTTTTGCGCTAAAAGCTGCGCTGAATCCAATAACAACAACACCCGCTGTAATTACTAAAATATGATATGTGAGAAACAATGGATCACGTGATTTTTCCAAAGTTCCTTGTGCATTTAATTCGCTTTGGCCAGTGTTTTGAATTTTAATAGTGTTTTTGCCTGCAGTACTAAACCATGACAGATCTGCTTTATTCTTGTAACTATCATCAAATTTTTCTTTATTGCCAGGCGTTAAAATTTTAACATCAAAAGAATCCCCCGTAATCATTAATTTTTGGAGAGAATTCTCAGGTGATTCAAATTGAAAAATAGTTGATTCCCCAACACCAAAGTTATCATTAAAATCCATGAATTCAATTGGGTTTGTAAAATAATCTATCGCAGAAAATATTCCCAGTCCAGAAATTATAATACCCACAATTAATCCGATTATAGTATATTTGCTTAACACAAAAAAAATCCTGAAGCGTTTAATAAAAACTAGCTACATTAATTCAACATCATGTGGCTGACTTTCAGCAAATCCAGCTCTTGAAATTTTTATAAATTCTGCATTATCCTGCATTTGTTTTATGTTATGACCACCACAATAACTAAGTCCTGAACGAATTCCTCCCGTGATTTGAATGATGATATCAGTCACACTTCCTCTGTATGGAACCATAGCTTCTACACCCTCGGCTACATAATCATTAAGATCATCAGTTAACTCAAAACTACCAGTTTCCTTTGTTTTCCTCCCCATTGAAGCAGCAAGAGAGGCCATTCCTCGATAAATCTTAAAGCGTTTACCATTTTTTGTGATTGTAGTACCAGGTGTCTCATCAGTTCCACCTAAAATACTTCCCACCATAATTGAAGATGCACCAGCAGCTAACGCTTTGGTTGCATCACCTGAATTTCTTGTTCCGCCATCTGAGATGATTGGTATTCCATAATCCTTACCAACTTTAGCACAATCCAAAACAGCAGTAAGCTGTGGAACTCCTGAACCTGTGATAACTCTAGTTATACAAATAGAACCAGAACCAACCCCAACTTTCACAGAATCAACTCCTGCCTTAATCAAATCTTCAGTTCCCTTTGCTGTTGCTACGTTTCCAGCAATGAGGTCGCAATTAGGGAATCCCTTTTTGATGTTTTGTACTGTGTTTATAGCATTTTCACTATGACCATGAGCTATATCCACAACTATGGTATCTACTCCTGCTTCAATCAAGGCTTCCGTTCTTTCCATAAAATCACCCCTCACACCAACAGCAGCTCCAACAAGTGGACGTCCCTTTTTATCCTTTGATGCATTCGGATATTTTTCCAAATCTGAAATATCCTGGCTAGTGATTAGACCTTTCACACAATTATTATCATCAACTAGAGGTAGTTTTTCAATTCTGTTATTTTTTAGAATCTCTTTAGCTTTTTGTAGATCAATACCCGGTTTTGCAGTAACAACATCCTTTGTCATTAACTCCTTAACTAATTTAGAACAATCTGATGGTTCAAATAATACATCTCGTTCAGTCAAAATTCCTACTAGTTTAGAATTGGAATCAGTAACTAAAAGTCCTGATATTTCCTTTTCATTCATTAAGCTGAAAGCATTCTGTATAGTTTGTTCAGGATCAACAGAGTATGGATTTTCTATGATTATACTTCCAGAGCGTTTGACTTTTAGAACTTCGTTTACTTCTTCTTGTATTGTTAGAAATCTATGTATGATCCCTATTCCACCTTCACGAGATATAGCTACTGCCATTGAAGCTTCCGTAACCGTATCCATATTAGCACTAATTAACGGAATATTCAAGGAAATGTTTCTAGAAAGTTGTGTTGAGAGATCAGTTTGAGAACGACTACTTATATCTGAAAATTTGGGTACAAGTAGAACGTCGTCAAATGTTAATCCTTCACGTATACCCAAACGAACCTCATACAATAGAAAAAAAAACCGTTATAAGCCTTGCTGTCTTTACGATAATTCTTGTGCTATAGCATTAGCCTCTTTTGATTTACCTACGTTATGAGTGCGAATAATATTTACACCGTTTAGGACAGATATTACTTCAGCTGCTAATGAACCAAAAAGTCGATCCGATGGATTTTCTTTTTTTAGGATTTTCCCAATGAATGATTTATTTGATACTGACACAAGAATAGGTCTTCCTGATTTTATTGACTTTAAATTTTTCAAGAGCAACAAATCTCTTTTAAACCAATCTGAGTTAATCTTTGTAAAAAAAGCACCCATTCCTTTTTTTCTGAAAAATCCTATGGCGGGATCCAAAACAATTTTTGTCTTAGGAATGTTTACAGATTTGGCTATTTCCAAACTTTCATTCAACAATTGTTTTACATTATGCAATTGGTTTCCAGTCATGATTTTCTTACTATAGGCACACAAAACTAGCGATGGGCAATATTTTTCAATTGTTTTTGGCATCCTAGGATCATGTTTCAATCCTGTAACATCATTTATTATATCAACTCCAAGTTCTAAGGCCTCTTTTGCTACTCCTGCTCTACATGTGTCAACAGAAATAGGCAAGTTAGATATTTGCTGAATAATTTTAATTGCCTTCATGATACGGTCTATCTCTGTTTTTTCTGAGATCATTGTTGCAAGATATGGTGCTGTAGACATGCCGCCAACATCTATAAAATCAGCACCTTCTGCTTCCATTCTATAAACTGCATCTGAAATTCTTTGTTTACTAATTGAAATAGATTTTTTGTAAAATGATTCACGACTTGTATTTAATATCCCCATAAATCTAACAGGATTCGAATCTCCTACAGGAATGGTTCCTAGTTTAGTCACATAATTTATCATGAACCCTACTAATTTGAGTTATATGACCATTTTAGGCTGGGAGTCAAAATATAGAGACATTCTCAAAGAGTTTAGCTATTCAAGAAAGAAGGATTCTCAATCATGCGAGTTGTTGAATTTGTTATTAACAGAAAAAACTAGAACTGCGGCAATAAAAGATCTGATAGAGAATAAGCCTGTTTTCGTAGTTGGCGCCGGTCCTTCATTACTTTCTTGCATCCCAATTTTAAAAAAATATAAGAAAATTACAAAAATTATAGCTGACGGCGCCGTTCGAGCCATTATAGAAAATGGTTTGAGACCTGATATTGTAGTCACAGACCTTGATGGCGATATTAATGCATTAAAAAAAACTGGTAGAACAAATACTATAATGGTTGTTCATGCACATGGGGACAATTCTGATAAGTTATACCTTGTAAAAAACTTCAAAAATTGTATAGGAACAACACAGACAAAACAGACAAGAAGGATTCACAATTTTGGGGGATTTACAGACGGAGATAGGTGTGTGTTTTTGGCTAATCACTTTAAAGCCAAAAAAATAATTCTTCTTGGAATGGATTTTGGAACTACAATTGGAAAGTACTCCAAGCCTAGTGTTATTAATCGAAATATAAAAATTGCAAAATTACGCTGTGGAAAGAAATTACTAGAATGGCTTGCACAAAAAAGTAGATCTAAACTTTATTCCACAACTGCAATGAAAGGATTTACAAAAATCAAGTATAGAGAGATTGATAATATAATTACTAGTAAGAATGCGTTTTAATATCGTTCAAGATAAGAGCGTGTATGAAGTTTTCAGACGAGGAAATTCGTAATATTTTAGAATTGAAAGAAGAGATTACCGAAAAAATAGTGAAGTGTCAAGAACAAATTGAAAAACTTGAGAGAAGTCTTTCCGCTGTCGATACAATACTCAAACAATCAAGTTTTACAAAAGCTTCAGAGATTATTTCCAATTCCTCAGATACAAAAAAGGAAGCAAATAGAGTATCAATTCCAATTACAAAAAATTCTGATGGAACAATTATTGCAAATGCATTTGTTTCAGATGATAAGGTTTCAATTATTTTGGAAGAAAATGTTACACTTAGCTCTGAAACACCCCCACTGAAGACTTTTTTTATCGAACGCATTATTGGTGAAATGAAAAAAAAGGATGGTCAGGAAGTTCAAAGTGGTAAAATAGGAAGAGATGATGTTATTGATTGTGTTATAAACAACAGCGGAAGTGCGATTAGAGAAATTATAATTAAAAATTACCGTCAAAAAGAAAGAGTCGATGAGATTATTAACACTGCCACATGGTCGCTTACACGAATGATTGAGAACTCGGAATAATATTATGGATAAAATTGTTGTTTTAGATTTTGGCTCACAATATAGCCATTTGATTTGCAGGCGAATTCGAGATTTTTCAGTCCATGCTGAGCTTGTTCCGTATGATATTTCTTTAGATGAACTTAACAAACTAAACCCAAAAGGAATTATCTTTTCAGGAGGACCATCAAGTGTATTTAATTCAGATGCACCGATGCCTACAAAAGAAATTTTCCAGATGCAAATACCAATCTTGGGAATATGTTACGGTCATCAGATAATTGTTAATAATTTTGGAGGGAAAGTAAAGCGCGCAAACAAAGAATATGGTTCAGCTATACTCTCAATTGATGACAAATCAGATATTCTGAGCGAAGTTGGTGACTCTATTAGAGCATGGATGAGCCATGGAGATGAAGCAAAGAATGTGCCAAAAGATTTTGAAATAATTGGACATACTGAAAATGCACATGCTGCAGCAATTGCAAACAAGCAGAGAACTGTGTACGGAATTCAATTTCACCCTGAAGTTATGCACACAGAAAATGGAACTAATATTCTGAAAAATTTTGTTCTTAAAGTTTGCCACGCCAATCAAGATTGGACTATGGAAGCATTTATTGAAAATACTGTTGAAAATATTTCTAAATTAGAGGGCAATATTTTATGTGGTGTCAGTGGCGGGATTGATTCTACTGTTGCGGCACTATTAATTCAGAAGGCAATTGGTGATAGACTGAAATGCGTTTTTGTTGACAATGGTCTTTTGAGACTGGGTGAAGCAAAAGAGATAGAGGCTATGTTCGCCAAAAATTTTAAAGTTAATTTTACAAAGATAGATGGTAAAGAACAATTTTTATCAAAATTAAAAGGAGTTGTTGATCCAGAAGAAAAAAGGAAGGTTATAGGAGAAGAATTTGTAAGAGTTTTTACAGATTTTGCAAAAGACAATGGTCCCTTTGTTTGGCTTGCTCAGGGTACACTTTATCCCGATGTAATTGAAAGTGGTGTATCAAAGGGACCCGCAGATGTGATTAAGACACATCATAATGTTGGTGGTTTACCAGATTGGTTACACTTGAAAGTTTTAGAACCATTACGTGAATTGTACAAAGATGAAGTGAGAAATATTGCAAAGATTCTTGATGTCCCAGAAAATTTACTTATCCGTCATCCGTTTCCAGGACCTGGTCTTGCTGTTAGGATAATCGGTGAGGTTACAAAAAAGAAATTAGACATTACTAGAATTGCAAGTAACATAGTTGAAGAAGAATTACAAAATGCAGGGTTGTATGATAAAGTTTGGCAGGCATATGCTGCAGTGGGTGATGACAAAGCTGTGGGTGTTGTTGGAGATGAAAGAAAATATGGTAATATTGTTATGATTAGAATTGTAGATTCCATTGATGCTATGACTGCAGATTGGACTAGACTACCAAATGAACTGATTGAGAAGATTAGTAATCGAATTACCAATGAAATTGATGAAGTTACATGGGTATCTTATGTAGTTTCAAGTAAACCGCCTGCCACAATAGAGCCACAATAACTATGAATTATTCAAAAGGCATGCACCAAAGACGCCTGCAGAATCACCCAGTTTGTTTTTTAATATTGGTGTATTAACTAAATCGCTAAACACCTTTTCGTAGACCGCTTTTTTCCCTTCATCATATAGGAAGGAAACATTTGAAACTCCGCCTCCTAAAACAATGGCATCAGGATCTAAAATATCAATTACGTTTGCGAGAGCCATGCCAAAATTCTCAAGAAATTCACTTTTCCATTGTTCAGCTTTTTCAAATGAGAGGTTTTGAGTAATGGATTGTAATGATTCCTTTGTTCCAGTGATTTCAAACCAGCGACGTTCTAACGCTGGACCGCTAATATACGTCTCAACACATCCTCGTTTTCCACAATAGCATTCGTTTCCATTAGGATGGAGTATGTGATGCCCCCACTCCCCAGCAATGTTTGACCTGCCTTTGTGTATAGTTCCATTGATTACAATTCCACCCCCTACACCTGTTCCCATGATAACACCAAAAACTACCTCATTGTCCTTCGCAGATCCCAACAATGATTCTGCAAGAGCAAAACAATTTGCGTCATTTTCCATTAAAATTTTTTGATCTAGAATATTCTCAAGGTCGTTTTTTAGTGGCATTCCTATTAGACATTGAGTGTTACTGTTTTTGATCAATCCCGAATTTGGATCAGTAACGCCGGGTGTACACAACCCAATTGATGTTTTCTCACTGGTTTTTTTCTTTAAATCATTTATCAAAAATGTAATAGATTTTACAATTGAATCATAGCCATTTTCTTGAGGAGTCTTGATGCGTTTACGTTCAATTATGTCATATTTTTCATCTAACAAAATTCCTTCAGTTTTAGTTCCACCTAGATCTATGCCTATTTTGTGCATAATGTTGGTATGTTTAGTAAGTTTTGAAGTTTTAGATAATTTGAACTAGGATTATCACATTGGTGGCATGCCTGGTGGACCGCCAGATGAAGGACCGCCAGAAATTGCTATTACATCATCTATTCTGAGAATCATACATGCTGTTTCTGTTGCTGATTTTATAATTTGTTCTTTTACAACCAGTGGTTCTAATATATTCAGGGAATTCATATCACCAATTTTTCCTTCCCTTGCATTAATCCCAGATCCTTTTTTACCACTGTTTTGTTTTGCACGTAAAGAAATGATAGTATCAATTGGATCCATTCCAGCATTTTCTGCTATTGTTAATGGGATTGATTCCAGTGCTTCAGCATATTGTTTTACAGCAAGCTGCTCTCTTCCATCAAAACTATCCGCATATTCGTTTAACTGTCCAGCTAAATATGCTTCAGCTGAACCGCCTCCAGTTACAATAGACGGGGTTTCAATTACATCTTTAACAACCATTAACGAGTCATGTATCGAACGATCAACCTCATCAACCACTCTTTGAGAGCCTCCTCTGATGAGAATTGTTACAGAGTGTGGATTTTTGCATCCCTCAATAAAGACCCACTTGTCTGTTTCAATCTTTTTCTGCTGAACTAAATCAGCATGACCCAAGTCTTTTTCTGTAATATCATCAAGATTAGTAGTAATTCTTCCACCAGTTGCCTTTGCAAGTTTAGTCATATCACTTTCTTTTACTCTTCGCACTGCCAAAATTCCATGCTTGGCAAGATAGTGCTGTGAAATATCATCAATTCCCTTTTGACATATTAGCACATTTGTACCTACATTGTGTAATTTAGTTACCATTTCTTTCAGCATCCTATTTTCTTCTTCTAAGAACATCTGCATCTGAGATGGATCAGAAATCCTGATTTCAGCACTCATCTCAGTCTTTTCAACTTCAAGTGCCGCATTAACAAGTGCGATTTTGGCGTTCTGGATCTTAGTAGGCATACCACTGTGTACTATTTCCTTGTCAAGAACAATACCCTTGATTAGGGCAGTATCTTGAATAGAGGCTCCAGATTTTTTTTCTACTTTAAGATTATCAAGATCAACAGAGTATGCATCACCATTTTTTTCTGCAATTTTTAGTATTGCACCCACAACTAATTTTGACATGGGTTCACTGTCTTCAGAAATCAATTTAGATTCCATGCTAGTTTTTGCAATTTTAATTAGTGACTCCTGATCATCAGGTTTGATAGATTTTGCAAAATCTGCCAATAATTCAAGAGATTTCTCTGATGCTGCCTGATATCCATCAACAATCACTGTAGAATGTACATCTTTTTCAAGCAATTTTTCTGCTTTTTCTAACAATGCACCTGCAAAAACTACTGAAGATGTAGTTCCATCACCAACTTCAGTATCAATTGTTTTAGAAATCTCAACCATCATTTTGGCAGCTGGATGTTGAGCATCAATCTCTTTTAGAATTGTTGCCCCATCGTTTGTAATTGTTACGTCTCCCAATGAATCCACAAGCATCTTGTCCAGGCCGCGTGGACCTAGACTTGTTTTAACCAAGTCTGCTACCAATTTTGCAGCAGCTATATTGTTTTTTTGTGCATCACGACCTTTTTGTTGTAGTGCGCTTTCTTTTAATACTAAAACTGGTCCACTTGGTGTTTGATGAATTGAAGCCATTTAATTACAGATTTTAGTTTAAAATCCCCTTTAATATTTCATTAAACGATAGTTTTCAAAAATGAGCGACTTTTCACGTCAATTATGCCCTGATGTAGTATTCGAATTTCAGGCAACGCCAAAAATGGAAGAAATAATGGTATTAAATGTGGTTTTTTGAATTTACAGCCAGAATCAAGTAACATATTATTGATATCTGAAAAATTTTTTGATGTCTTTTCAAAACTATCTGTAGACATAATACCAGCCATTTGCAACGGCATGGAAGAGAGAATTTTTCCCTTGTAAACCACTATCATCCCACCTTGAGTCCTAAGAAGACTGTTTGCTGCTATTGCCATATCTTTTTCATTAGAACCAATTACAATCATGTTATTTTCGTGGAAACTCCATGTCGAGGCAAAAGCTCCTATCCTAGGACCAAAATTCTTCAAAAATCCCACTGCATGTTTTGTTGAGCCAAATGTTCTATCAAAAGCTGCTACCTTCCATACATCTTTATCATAAGATGGAATAACATTTTCATCCTTAACTGATAACGTTTCATGTCCTTTTTTTGTGATAATTTCTGTTTTCATATCTATTACGTTAACATCGACTAAATCTGAATGAGATTTTATTGAGAAATTATCTTCCGTGAATTTATTTAGCTTTACGGTTTTTGTCATCCATTTAGGTACTGGATGCTTTTTTATTTTGGAAACAATAGTGCCATTTGACAGTACTAGCATGCCGCCAACAAAAATTTTCTTAGGTTTTAATTTCATAAGATCATCAAAAACTAAAATGTCCGCAAGTTTCCCAGGAGCTATACCACCCAAGTCCATTCCCATGTTGTAATAATCAAAACAGTTTTTTGATGCCATTGAAATTGCGTCTGTTAGATTAAGACCTAGTTTTACTGCCTCCCTTATACAATGATCAATGTGGCCAAACTTTGTAATATCAATGGGATCAAGGCCATCAGAGCAAAACATCAGTCTATCCTTGTTAGTTTTGTTTGCAAGCACCAATGGTATGATATCCTTAATGTCTCTACGAATAGAGCCTTCTCTTATCATTATCCACATACCCAATCTTAATCGTTCTATCACCTGCTCAAAGTTGATTGGTTCGTGGCATGATAAAATGCCTGATGATACGTAAGCGTTAAGTTTTTTGCCAGACATGCCAGCTGTATGACCATTAATTACACAATTATTTTCAAGCATTGTTGACAATGTCTTCATTGTTTTAGAATCACGTTTTGTTACTTTGGTCCATGAAAATACTTCGCCCAGACCAAGGACACCAGGCATTCTCAATGCAGACTTTTCTTCAGTGGGACTCAATGATTTTACGTGACTAAATTTCCTATCAACAGGAGTTCCGCCTGGGACGACGTGAAAAAAACGTGCTGGAAGCCCAGATGTCATCTTAATAAATTCCTTAAAACCACTAAAACCACAAGTACTTACAATATCAACTGAATCAGCAAAAAGTGACGTAACACCACATAAAAGAGATTTTTTTACAAATTCCGCTGGTGAGAAAAACTGGTCTATATGTATGTGAGAATCTGCAAATCCAGGTGTGATGAATTTTTTTTCTAAATTTATTACAACTGTTTTTTTTCCCTTTGTGTGAGATGCATCTTCACCTACGTAGGCAATTCGATCTTTAGATATTGCGACCTGAGTTTCCGGCAAAATCTCACCAGTGTACACGTTTACTAACGAACAGTTTTCTAGTACAAGATCAGCTGCTTTGTCGCCAATGGCTACTGCGTTCAGAGTTTGGATGGAACTAGACAATCCAAGAAACACAATAAACAATATGTTTTGTTCCTATTATAGTTAGAAGCGATGTTTAAATTACGGACAGAGTCGGATGTTTACTATGAACATGCCAAAGGAAGTAAGATCTTACTGCCCAACATGTAAGAGTCATCAGACTATGAAAGTTTCAATTTACAAGGCAGGCAAACGTAGAGGAATGGCAGCGGGAGAAAGAAGGCATGCGTTACGAAAAAAAGGATATGGTGGACAAAAATTCCCAAAATTGGCAAAACCTGCAAAAACTACAAAAAAGGTTACGCTAATTGAAACATGTACTATATGCAAAAAGAAAATGATGAATAAAGGCATTAGAATTAAAAAATTTGAGTTGGTTGCAAAATGAAAAAAGAACACATTCTTTCTCCAGAACCAAATAGCAAATTCCTTAAAGTTAATTGTAAAGAATGTGAAGAAGAAAACATAGTTTATTCACATGCATCATCAACTGTCACATGCAAGTCTTGTGGAAATGTAATATCAACACCCACAGGTGCAAAGGCACGAATAATAGGGAAAATTTCAGGAACTGCTGAGTAATTCGTAATCTCGTTTTGTATTCAAATTAAAAGCAATTCTCTTATCGTTAAGAATAACATAATTTTCTTTAATTGAATTAAACTTTTTAATTTTTTTAGCGTCAATGATAGAAATTCCACTGTATGCACATTCAATATTATCATATGTAGTTACTAGCTCAGATTCTAACCCTAATGAATTCAAAAATTTCTTGGATGTAAGAAAACTAGTCCAAACATTTTCTATACTAAATTTTTCAACCATAACTTGAATAATTTCTTCGTCAAGTAGCGGCAAATCGCCTGAAACAACAAATGTATGTTCGTCCATATTTTGCAACAGAAAATTTAGATCACTAGAATATCCTTTTCCTGGTGTACCTAAAGTTTCGATTCCTTTTTGTTCTAATACTTGTACTGTGTTTGGTGAATTTGAACTAGTAGCGACCATGATTTTAGAAAAACAACCAGAATTGTTTAATGCGTCAATAACATGAAAAATAACTGGTTTTTTGTATTTTAGTAATAATTTTTCTTCAGAAAGACCCATCCTAGTTCCTTTGCCGCCTGCCATCACTAAACCAATCATAGTGAAACAAAGATTAACAGAGATGATAGCCTAGTAAGCTCGTTTGTTGCCCCAAGAACATCACCAGTAATTCCGCCAAAACTTCTAGCAGAAAGACATACCAAAAATATTGTTACAGCAATTGATGCGCCAAAAAGTATCAGTCCTACAGTCCCGCCTATTACAACAAGTGGAATTATTGTTATTATGCCTGCCACCGCTAGTCTTTTTTTGTCCTTCATAATTTGCGTGAAAGGTGAATTGGAACCAACTGCTGCTGACTGCCCAATGCTTGCCATCAAAACCATTGAGAATTTGGCTAAAATCTCACTAAGTAATATCGCTTGGAACAATGCAAAACCACTTGTCAATGACAGAGCTATTATTGCACCTATTACGTACAATACCACAGAAACAATTCCTGCCGAGCCAGTTGACAGATCTTTCATGGCTTTGAGTTTTTTATTCTTTGTACCCTTGGTCATAAGACCATCAGCAAAGTCTGCCAAACCATCAGTATGATGTACTCCAGTAATCACAACAATGGAACCAACAACTAGTAAGGCAACAACCATAGGATCTAAAAAGAAGGAAAGGCCAAAACCAATTGAACCAATGAGTAACCCAATTACAATTCCTATTATAGGAAAAACATGCATGTATTTTGCAACAGTTTCAAGATTTGTGTTGTTAGAAGGAATTATAGTTAGAAATGAAAAAACAGAGCTTACTTCTTTAAGCATGAAACCACCATCCTAAAAATGATAAAGCTGAAATTATTGGAACTGTGATTAGTCCACAGAATAAAATTGATGAAACCTTCATCAACCTAATTGCAGAAATGATGTGAGATTTTGTAAATTCAATATTGCCATCACCAACAGCATAATAATTTATTTTTTCTAGTTTAGTTCCCAATGCACCAGCCAAAGCGGCTATGGGGAATCCAGCATTAGGACTTTCCAGTTTTTTGCCGTCACGTCTCATAATGTAAAAAGATTCTTTCCAATTATAGCCTAAAATTAGTGCGCTCAAAATCATTACCAGCCCGGTTAATCTAGATGGAATATAGTTAAGAATTGTATCACAATTAGCTCCAAACCAACCTATGTTCCTGAATAAAGACGTCTTGTAGCCAACCATAGAATCTATTGTGTTAATAGCTCTGTAAACAAATGCTCCTGGTAGGCCAAATATTGCATAATAGAATAATGGACCAGTAATGCCATCAACAGTATTTTCACTCACACTTTCTAAAACTGCAGATGATATGTGATTTTTGTCTAAATGCTTGGTGTTCCTTTTTACAATCATAGAAAGATGGTTTCGGGCAGAGTCTAAATCATCTTTTTCAAGCGCATCAACCACAGCTAAAGCATGTTTTTGCATTCCTCTAATAGCAATAGTTGTTTTTAGCAAAATTGAACCGACTGCAATAGATACAACTAATGAAACAATATCAATAGTAAGCAAGCTGATTCCGAAATCCAATGCAACAAGTAATGTGCTTACAATTGCTACAACAGCAAAAACAATCAAAATGCCACCAAACAATTCTTTTTTTGGTGAATTGTTTCTTGTAAAAGGAACAAGTACTGCGATCAGTTTTCCTATCCAAGCAGTTGGATGATATTTAGTTTTAGGATCACCTATCAAAAAATCCAATAAAAGTGCAAACCCAACTATAACAATGCCTTCAAGTATCATTACAAGAGTTTTTCAATAGCTCTGATATTAAGACTTGACTTTACTACTTTGCTTAATTTGTCAATTTCAGAATTAATTTTTTTGAAATTTTGCTTATTAAAAACAAGTCGTTTTGAATTTGAGGTAATAGAATCCTCTTCAGGAAGTAAAAACTTGGTCATTGGAATAGTTCCAAGAACTGATTTTCCAGTTTTTTGTTTCAGTCTTCTAAATCCCGGTTTAAGAATATCTAAATCACCGCGAAATTTGTTAAAAACTATTCCTTTGATCAGTCTTTGGTATTTTTTTTCTAATAATGATATAGTACCAACAACACTGCCAAAAGATCCACCTCTTTCAATATCAGTAATCAAAATTACAGGTGACTTTGTTTTTTCAGCAAGTTTCATATTTGCGATATCATACTTGGTAAGATTAATTTCAGCTGGTGAGCCAGCGCCCTCAATGATAATCAAATCGTGTTTTTTTTCTAAAGCATGAAATGATTTTAAAACTGCCTTCATTCCATCTTTTTGAACAAACTTCTTGTAATAATCATCTGCATGCATTTTTTTATAGAATTTTCCCTTCAGGAAAACAGAGCTTCTATAATCTCCTAGAGGTTTTAGTAAAATTGGATTCAAATCAGCAGATATTTCAATACGTGATGCCAAAGCCTGAATTGCCTGAGCACGAGAAATTTCAAAATCTTTTCCTTTATAGGCATAATTTGACATATTTTGTGCTTTAAATGGCGCAACAGAGAATCCTTTTTCTACAAAAATCCTACATAGTGCTGTAACAAGTGTTGTTTTACCAGCGCTAGATGCGGTACCTTGAATCATTAATGTTTTTGAAATATTAAATCGCCTCTAGTGCTTTGATCAGTTTTACGTTTTCTTTTCTAGTTTTCACTGCAATTCTAATATAATTTTGGTCTAGACCACGAAATGTACTACAGTCCCTTATGAGAATTTTATTTTTTAGTAGTTTCTTTTGCAAAAGTTTTGATTTTATTTTTGTTTTAATTAGAATAAAGTTTGTTGATGAGTTAAAGCAAGTAAATTTTTTTGTTTTTGCTAAATTTGAAGAAATAAAACGTTTCTCTTTTTTAATTAATTTACACGTTTTGTCCAAAAAAGGATGATAGCATATTGCCGCACTTGCAGCTCCTTGTGCTATATTGCTAACATTCCAAGGAATTTTGATTTTTTGTAAAGGATTAATTATTTGGGTGCTGCCAATTCCATAACCAATCCTAACTCCTGCTAGGCCGAAAGATTTTGTAAGAGAACGTAAAATAAACAAATTCTCAAAATTTTTGATATGTTTTATGACAGACTGGTTACTGTCTGGAACAAGTTCAATGAATGTTTCGTCAACAAAAACAATTGTAGATTTTTTCTCCGCAGCAGAAATAATTTTTAACATATCCTTCATTTGGGTTAAAACACCAGTTGGATTATTTGGATTACACAAAAAAACACAACCCCTTTTTGGAATTTTGGTGATAAAGCTTTGCAAAGTTTTAGTGATATTCATTGTTTTAAAAAATGAGACCTTGCACCCACAAAGTTTTGCAGCAGTTTCATATTCACTAAATGTAGGTATTGGAATTAATACAGGAGTGTTTTTGTTGAGAAACGTTTGGCAAAAATTGTAGATAATTTCTGTTGCACCATTACCAACAACGATCTGTTTTTTAGGAATACCAGTGTACCAGTTTAAATTTCCACGTAGTAGTAAAGAATTTGAATCTGGATATTCAGAGATTGAGTTTAGATGTTTTTTTAAATATCTTTTTACTCCAGGATGACAGCCTAATGGGTTGACGCTTGAACTAAAATCTAATATCTCAGAGTCGGTATTTTTTACAGAATATCTACCACCATGAGAGGCTGGAATGTGTGATTGAACTGATTTATTTGGATAAATTTTCACATTGTAGATAGTTAGTTACCAATATAGTATGTTTTGGTCATTACTAACGATTATTAATTGAAAATGCAAAAATAGATCCATGAAGAAGAAAGTTGCCATAGTAGGAGTTACAGGCTCTGTAGGTCAAGAATTTGTTCAATCGCTAAAAGATCATCCTTGGTTTGAGGTAACACAAATCGCAGCATCAGAAAGATCGGCAGGAAAAAAGTATGTTGATTCTATCAAAGATCCTGGTGGAATAATAAAATGGGAAGTAGATGGTGAAATACCAGAATATATCAAAGAAATGACAGTAAAAACAATTGATGAAATTAACACATCAGAATTAGATTTAGTATTTTCAGCAGTTGAATCTGAAGCGGCTAGAGATATTGAGACAAAATTAGCAAAGGATGTGCCGGTAATTTCTACCTCTTCTGCATATAGGTATGAAGATGATGTCCCGATTCTTATTCCTGGAATAAATGATGAACAATCTGAATTACTTGAAATTCAAAAAAAGAATAGGAATTGGAAAGGATGGGTTGCACCTTTACCTAATTGTACTACAACGGGTTTGGCGATTACCATGAAACCGTTGTATGAAAAATACGGTGCAAAAAAAGTAATGATGACTTCAATGCAGGCAATTTCTGGTGGTGGCAGATCACCTGGCGTTTCAGCCATGGATGTTACTGATAACATAATTCCTTACATCCCAAAAGAGGAGGAAAAAGTACGAAAAGAAACAAGAAAGATTCTTGGAAAATTAAAAGATGGAAAAATTGAACCCGCAGATATAAGAATTAGTTGTACTTGTACTAGGGTTCCCGTAATTGATGGTCATACTGAATCAGTTTTTGTAGAAACTTCACAAGAAATTGACCCCCAAACCGCCAAAAAAACTTACGAAGAGTACAACAAATCAATTAGTGTTATGGGTCTACCATCAGCTCCAAAAGACTACTACGCTGTACATGACGATCCTACAAGACCACAACCAAGAATTGATAGAAATGTTGGAGATGGAATGACTACAACTATTGGAAGGTTAGAAAAAGAAGAGCTGTTTGACCATGGAATAAAGTACATGTTATTTTCACATAACAAGAAGATGGGCTCTGCCAAAGGTGCTATTCTCCTAGCTGAGATGCTATACAAAAAAGATAAGATTTAAGCCAAAATTTTATAATATTTTCAATAATATCTTTATTATACCCAAAAATGTGTAAACCAGTGGGTGTTTTAAACGGCAATCTTGGATAAAACAGATTTAAAGATTTTATCAGAGCTTAGTAATGATTCGTCAATCTCAATACCAAAACTTTCAGAAAAGATTAACGTAAACACTTCAGTTGTTTATAGCAGGATCAAGCGTTTGGTAAAAACCAAACTGATCAAGAAGTTTACGATAGATGTTAACGATAAGGAGTTGGGATATGCTGTAAAGTCATTAACAGGAATTAACATGGATTCAAAACAGCGTGATGTTGTAATTGAAGAATTGTTTAAAATTCCTGGAGTAAGAGAGATCTCAGAAGTAACTGGTAGGTTTGACATACTAGTAATCATGTTTGCAAAAAACCTACCTGAGATGCACCGCTTAATTTCAGAGGAGATCGGTAAAATTCAAGGTATAGTAAGTTCTGAGAGCTTTATAGAAATGAAGAGGCGGAAAAAACAAATGCCCTATATGATAGATTTATGAAGGTAACGAGAAGATGAGATGACATATGCAGATTTTTAATACAAATTCCAATTTGGCTGTATATTACGAGCTGACTAAACCAAAGATTTGGTATCTTTTGGTTTTTACCGCCTTTGGAGCAGCAATAACTGCTTCGAATGTTTTCAACGTTCCAATTTCCCTTCCGACATGGGCCTTACTGCTTGGAGGAGTAGCTGCAGGCTCTGCTGCTGCAAATACCTTGACAAATTATCATGACAGAGATATAGATGCAATCATGGAGAGAACTAAAAACAGACCAATTCCAAGTAAGAGAATTTATCCTCCAGAGAAGGCTAGGAACTTTGGGTTATTACTAGCTGCAATATCACTTATCTGTGCTTTTGGTATTTGTCTAACTGCATCTTTTTGGCAGGGTATCTTGGCTGGTTCTTTTATGGCGTTCGGACTAGTGGATAATATTTTAGTTTATAGCTATGGTCTCAAACGTAAAAGTAGAACAAATATTGTTTTGGGCGGATTCTCAGGCGGTGCACCAGCACTGATTGGCTATGTTGCCGTAACTACAACTGGTCTTTGGGACTTTGGTCTTGTCATAGCTGGATTGGTATTTGTTTGGATTCCAATGCATATTTGGGCATTAACTTTACACTTTAAGGATGATTACAAAAAAGTAAATGTTCCAATGCTGACTGCAGTCCAGTCGGAAAAAACTTCTGCCAGAATAATTGCTGGCACAACACTAATGATGGTACTCTTTAGCGTAGTTCCATTTTTCCTGACTCATGATAATGGAGAGCCATTAATGCATGAAGTATATCTGTACACTGCAATTGCATCAGGAGTTTTAATGGTACTTCTTAGTTTCTGGGTAGTTGCAAAACCAAGCGAAAAGGCTTCATGGGTTTTATTCAAGTTTTCAAGCCCATATTTGGCAGTACTTTTTATTGCCTTAATGGTAGATTCTGTTCTATAACTTGGACAAAAACTAGAAACTCAAATTTTGTATGATTGAAGAACTTTCTTAGACTACCAAGCAGTAAGTTTGCCTGATAGTCATTAAGGTCCTTTAATCAGAGTTGTCTCTTACTAGTTTAATAAACTTGTTTACGCATTCCATTGCTTGGCGCTGATTATGATCAAGCATATCTTTTTCGCATGTTGGACAAATTATCTTTTTTGTAGAACTGTAAACAACAGGATTGGTTGCTACATTGATAAATTTCTCCAAGCATAAATTGGTCTGTCGCTCATCGTGTTGGTCAAAATCCTTTCTACAGGTTGGGCAAGATATTTTTTCCATATTTCACTTTCGCCTAAGTTTTAACCTGCATTCCCCTTTGTGACTTGACAATATACTTATCTCTTATCCGTACGCTAACCCAATCAATTATCAAAACGGTTACAAGAACAACCACCATGAAAACTGCAGCCTTTCCATACTCAAAGAATTTGATGTAGTTAATTATGTAAAATCCAATTCCACCCGCGCCTACAAGACCAAGAATGCTTGTCTGCCTAATGTTATAGTCAAATATGTATAAAATCTGGCTAAGCAAATGTGATGCAGATTCTGGTAATACAACAAATCTGATCAGTTGTAACTTGGAAACTCCAATTGCACCTACTGCATCCATTGGGTCAGCATCAACGGCTTCAATTGTTTCGTACTGCAATTTTGCGATAAATCCAACTGTGTACATTATGATTGCAAGTACTCCTGCAAAAGGACCTAGGCCAACGATAATTACAAATAAGATTGCCCAAAGTATTGAGGGAAAGGTACGAGTGGCGGCTAACAAGGCGCGAATTGGTATGTAAACAAACTTTCTGTTTAGATTTCTAGCCGCTAGTAAACTAAGTGGAAGTGCAATTGCAACACCTACAACAGTTCCGATGAACGCCATCTCGATTGTTTCCAACATTGCCCAGAATGCAGTTACAAAAAGTGAGGAATCTACTTCGGTAATCTCTTCTAGTATAATACCAATGTTTGGTAGTCCCTCAACAAAGTCTCTGGGATCCGCATCTATATTCGCAGACATGACTACGACCCCTGCAATGATTAGCCCAATGATCAGATTATTCTTCTGGTTCACCACTAAACATCTCCAAAATTTCTCTTTGCGTATAATTTCCCGATTGGAAGTCCACAATTTTGTCTCCTTCAACTCCTATCTCAAGAATTTTTTCACCCTCCTTGATTACTGCAACTCTGTCAGCATACTCTAGTGCAAGCTGAAGATCATGATGAACCATTATTGCAGTGAGATTCATTGTTGCCTGTGCTTCTGCTAAAACATCCATAATCTCCCGTGCGGTAACATGATCCAATTCAGAAACAATTTCATCAGCAAGTATTATCTCTGGTTTTTGGACAAGAGCTCTTGCTATTGCGACTCTCCTCTTTTCCCCCCCACTCAGCATGTAGATCTTTCTGTTTTCTTTGTCCTGAAGACCAACTTGCTTTAGAATTTTTTTGGCATTATCAATCTCTAAATCAGAAAATCTTTTGAAAAATGAATTAAATCCTCCAACACGTGGAAGTGCCCCAATCAAAATATTCTCAAGTACTGTAGAATTTTTTATCAAGCCCAAGTTTTGAGGTATATAGCCAATTTTATGCATTAATGACTTGAATTTTTTGTCGGAGGTATTGGGTGTTTGATAGTCAACCATAATTTTGCCCTTGCTTGGGTTCATCATGCCATTTATCAGTCTCAACAGGGTAGATTTTCCCGAACCAGATTGTCCAACTATAGCATAGTTTGAACCTCGATCAACTGACATCCTGATATCTTTTAGGACATAATTCTTTGAATCATATGATGCCGAAATGTCATTCATCTGAACGATGGTTTTTGTAAAAATTGCAAAAGCTTTTCCCAATGTTTTTACTTTAGATGGTTTTGTAGCAGACATTCTAACTCGACTTGTTGTATTTATCTAGGATTTTTTGATCTAGACCCACTAAGGCATCAATGAATTTTCCAAAATCTCCAATGTGCATTTCAGTTGACGTTGGTAGTAACGCCTCCGCACCGTAAAGGTTTCTTAGAATTTGATTATTTTCTGCATAATTTAGCTCCACCAAGGCACTAACTAATGCAGCTTTGGTACCGTCTGACATTTCAGAGCTGACCATAAAGACATGTGATGGAACAGGTCCTATTGTGTCAACTGCCTTTAATTTTCCTTGGTCAACTGGGTCAAGATATTTTTTTGGTGCAATATCGGAACCAAATGCAACATCAACGTGATCATTAAGTAACAATTGAAGAGCTGCCTTGTATCCTCCTGCAAACGTATAATTCTCAAATGAATTTGTCAACGCTGCTTTAAGTGCAATAATATCATCTCCTTCAATGTTAATGTGACCTTGTGTGACTAGTGTACCCATTGGTCTTACAAATCCTGATGAGCCAGTAATGCTTGTGAAGGCCACTTTTTTACCCAATGTGTCTTCTAAGGAATTAATTGAATCATTATCTGATTTAGTCCAAACTGTCGCTTGATAGTTTACTTTCCCCTTAACAACTTCAGCTAGTACAGCTTCTGCTCCTGCCCTATTATGAGCAATCCAGGCAGGTCCGGTATCCATAAAGGCTGCATCAATGTGCCCAAATTTCATTCCTTCAATTATTGTCTCATAATTGTTTGGAACTACTATTTTAAAATCCACACCTGGCATCTTTTCTTCAAGAAATTTTTCTAACGATTCAGCTTTTGGCGTAAGCTCGTCAGCTTTTTCAATTGGTATGAAACCAATTGTCAATTCGCTAACATCAACACCTTGTTGGGAAGACACTTGAATAATCCCAGAATCTATGAGATATTCAATCGAGTTGACAAATTCTGTTTCAGAAATCTGATCGTCTGCCCACCAACCTGCTGTATTTTTAATCCAAGATGGAATAGCGTCACTTTGCGCTGTAACCGCTAATGGAAAAGCAGCAATCATAACAAGTATTGCAGAAAGTAAAATGAACTTTCTAGTCATGATTTTGGATTTACTCAATGTGTTTTCTTAGGTAGAGCTAAGTTATTTAAACGATACAGAAATTCTAATTTCTTATTCTAAGAATATAGAATGAGAGTGAATATGTAGTTATGTCTCAAACGATGATTCGTCTAACTTTGTTTTGTATTTTTGCCATAGTGCACCGAGTATGATAGCTTCAGCAACCCAAAAGGTTGAAACTGCAACTACAGACATTGTCCTAAAACCGTTTACCAAATCCATCGGAGCGGTAACTTCATCAGGACTTGGTGGCATTATGAAAAATACAGCCGTGATAAAAACTGCATAACCGATAAATGCAAATCCCTTCTTTTTGTTTTGCAACTTTTTGTACAACACAAAAAAACCAACAGCTGAAAAGCCCGAGATTGCTATAAACAAAAGATATAGAGTTTGTCTAAGAACAACTGTATCTGCATCTCCAACTGTTGGAGGGTTTGCAGGATATTTCAAAAACGGAATTAAAAAAATAGTAAACCACATTATTGCCGCTAGCACAAATGTTTTCTTTACAGTATGTCCCTTGGGCAGGGAATTTCTTGAATAAGCAAATACAATACCAAATAATGCCCCTATTGACATTCCAAGAATTCCGCCAGCTAACAGCTGGCCGCTTTTTTGCCAATCACGGTATGAGTTGTATTCAACCCAAAACTGAGGGGTATCCTCGGCTTCCCCAGACGCAAAGAGATTTTGGTTTTCAATTCCAATTGCCTTATCCAGATACGGCTCTACAATTGCCAAATTTACTGCTCCATGTATTGTACCTGCGACAAATCCAGACACTAGTACAATTGCAATAAAATATCCGGCGTTCATTTCTTCAAATAGTCTTTCAGGTTTGTTTTAGCTTTTGGAATCTTGCCTAACTTGAAGCCATCTGGTCTCTTTGAGCCAGGTATTGTAGCATCTATTCCCATTTTTGCTGTTCGTAATTTCCTTTGGTCACTAGAGGGATCAAGGCTAGAGCCCCTCACATTTTTTATTATTACCAGATCTTTGTCAGCCTGAAACCTGGTAGCCATTGCAAACTCTACAGCCACAGCATCTGTAGGATCAATATCATCATCTACTACAGTCACCATCTTCAATGATCTGTGATTTGCAAATGTTTCACTGATAATTTTTTTAACATTGGTTGATTGGGTTTTTGAGATTTGAACTACAGCATGAAGCCATTGTCAGGATCACCTGTTTTGTCTGTGGGAATCTTTTTTTCATTATACCATTGAGTTTAGCCTCGATAGGCATTGCCATGAGCAATCTTGCCTCGGTGTAGCCAGACAGTATGTCATGATAAATTGGATTATTTCTAAAATACAGTTTTTCAATTTGGATTACTGGTGCAGGTCTTGGCATGTCATACGTTCGAAGCATTTCAACCATCCACTCCTTGTGAGTCTTGTTTCGCAAGATTTTTCCTTCCATGACAATTTCTGCAGTAGATGGTACAAGCAGTCCAGTATTGGGACATTTTGTCAAAGTAAGTTTGTTGTTTAAGAGTGAATTAGCTATCTCAAGTTCATTTTTCCCCCATTTTGCCTGGAATGCACACGCAATTGTAACTGCAGGATGAACCCCGATAGTAATTACAATTGGTAGATCCTTCCCATTATTTTTTGCAAACATGAATGTTCTGTGAAGATCTCTGCCCTCTACCATTCTAATTGAGAATTGGTTTTTTCCAATTGGCATTAGTCTGTGAATGGAAGAGTTTTGGGATTTCGTTTCCTGATTTTTTGTATATAGTATAGATGATGTGATGAAAGGACCTGATTCATTTTGAAAGTGGGTTACAACTGGAAGAATGGAAATGTCTTTGGTGCTGTTTTCAAAAAACTTTGCAGATGCAGAAATTTTTGGTTTTTTTGCAGAAGAAATTGCCTTAACAATTTTTTGATTGATGTCAGACTTTTTGGAGCCTATAGCCTGTGCAAACCTATCTCTGCTTCCCACCAAGTTTGAAACCAGCCTGAATTTGTTTCCCTTGATATTTTCAAACAAGGCGGCCTTTGAACCATCAAGCTTTTCAGTTACTGCAGCAATCTCATATTTTGTAGAAACCCTTTTCTTTACTGTGAATACATCATTGGTTTTTTTAATTTCCTGTAGAAAACTTCTCATATCAACTGTCATAACCTCTAAATCTCTATTTATG
>JYMV01036729.1_pt1 | contig 24491 bp, 17 predicted proteins | sample 338911 | NCBI WGS metagenome assembly JYMV01 (sample SAMN03354496, study PRJNA234377) | hydrothermal vent metagenome | biome: Deep sea; feature: Hydrothermal plumes at the Eastern Lau Spreading Center, Western Pacific Ocean; material: Seawater | place: Tonga | collected 2009 | depth 2000 m m
GTGCTCCAATCCATTTAAATGGATTGGGAGTGCCCCGACCCTCACTAATGTTTGTACCCTCTATCAAACACATCCCGGGATAAATGATTGCCGTTTCAAGATCCGGTATATTCGGTGATGGACTTACCCAGGGCAGGTCAGTTTCATCAAACCACAAGTGATGATCCCAGCCCTCCGATGGAATCACAGTCAAATCTGGAACCTTAGGGATCCAATTCTGTTTGATGATCTTTTTTGCCAGGTCTCCTACCGTGCCGCCATATCTTATTGAAATAGGATAGTATCCAACAAAGGATTGGAATTCTAAATTCAAGACCGGACCTTCAATAATGTCACCCCGGATCGGATTTGGCCTATCCAAAACAAGGACAGGAATATCCAATTCTCCCGCCACTTCCATGACCAGACCTAATGTTGTTATATAGGTATAGAAACGTGTCCCGATATCCTGGATGTCATAAATGATCAAATTAATACCGGATAACATTTCAGCGGTTGGTTTTCGCATACTGCCATAAAGACTGATCACTTTTGGTAATCTAGAATCTTTTTCCGTGTAGGATACTTTTTCTCCAGCGCCAGCTTCGCCGAATAACCCATGTTCGGGGGAAAAAATCACTTTTAAATCAATATCCTTCATATTTGCGAGATGCTTATAATTTGGGATTCCCAGTTTGTCAATACCTGTATGGTTGGTGACCAATGCGACCGATTTTCCTTGTATCAAGTCCATCTTTTTATCAAGAAGCACATCCAATCCTGTCAGTACGTGCACCTTATCAACAGGCGGATCAGGTTTCGTTTTATAATGTTCTAATTGCATCTGAGGGCTTCCTGGATGATCTTGTGAAGAACCAATTACATGAATAAGGAGAATGAGCGAAGTTAATTTAAACATCACAAGTCCTGAATATATCTTGAATGGTTTCACGTTTTCGAATCAGGTGGCTTTGATCCCCATTGATGAGAACTTCTGCTGGCCTGGGTCTCGTATTAAATTGGTGCGCCATAGCATATCCATAAGCCCCGGTATCCATAATGGCAATCAAATCATCTTCAGAAACTTTTGGGAAGGGGCGATCTACGGCTAGTCGGTCCGTATTTTCGCATATTCGACCTGTTATGTCCACAATATTTGTTGATTTTGCACCCGGTTCTCCCACTTTATATATTCGGTGATAGGCACCGTATAAAGCGGGACGCATTAATGATTCCATCCCTGCATCCAGGCCGATGAAGGTCTTATAGCTCTTTTTGATCCCAGTTACTTTGGTCAATAGTAGTCCAGTATCACCCACTACGGATTTCCCCGGTTCAATCCAAAGGGATGGTATTGCATCCTTTTTAAAATGTGCACTGAACACATCGCCGACTTCCTTAAACACTCGATCAAAATCCAAAGGAGTCTCTCCGTCCTGGTAAGGAATGCCAAATCCGCCTCCCAAACTGATGTAGTCCATCCGTATGCCAAGTTCCTGATGAATAATATTCGTATTCTTAAGAATATCTTTCATCAAAGCTGGGAAATAGTCCGGATCCAATATGCCTGAGCCGGTCATGCATTGAATTCCAAATCTTTTTACACCAGCGTTCTTTGCCGTGCGATACGCATTCACTATATCGTAATGCGGAACACCAAATTTCGCATTTTTCCCTGCTGTTATTATCTGGGAAAATGTTCCCCTGCCAAAACCGGGGTTAAGACGAAATGAAATTTCATCAGGAATCCCAATTTTTGTTAATCTGTGAAAAGAAGTAATATCATCCAGATTTATATGACAGCCGGAATTATATGCGGCCTGCAAATCTTCCTGTGATTCATAATTACCGGTGTAAATGCATTCATGGTGGTCAATACCAGCTAATTTTGCAGCGCGAAGTTCCCCGGGACTGGAGCAGTCTGCCCCTAGAGATGTGAGATGATTCTTCATTTTCGTAATCAGTGCTGGATTACTGTTTGCCTTTAGAGCGTAGCAAATGTGGTATTTATTAAAATTGGTTTTCAAGGCATTATTCAACCGATCAAGGTTTGCCAATAACCTCTTTTCTGAGTAAATATAGAGTGGTGTACCGTAATCCTTTGCCAATGATGTCATCATCATTGAATTTTGAATTAGATTGTATAACGGGTGCCTATTCATTGGTCTACCAAGTAAACTAACTGGAGAAATTTAACGCAGATTATCATAACGATTTAGTCAATGATTAAGGTACAGGGAAGAAAAAACAAGTTAGATGTTTATTATACAATGTGTGAACAAGTTTGCTTTTTTGGTCTAATATGTTAAGATTCATTTTTCTAACTTTTATCCATGTCTCGTAGCAATAAAACATTGTTTATTACTTTAATCGTACTACTGGCTGGAGGATTATTGTATGGTCAATTGGAAGACATATCCCGTATAATTCCAAGTCATGTTGTTCAAGCGGAAAAGTTGGAAGACCGGTTTGTGCTTACGGGAAGATCAGGGACCTACTTATCTGAAGATAGGCCAGAGGGTGTTGCTGTGCTTCTGGATAAATCTACACTGGAGATGGAAGCGTTATTTCGCTTTCTTGATGTGGAGGGGAACTTAACGGGGTGGGTACAAGGAAAGTTAATCAACATACCTGATTCTGAAAGGAGTATAATATATATTCGTGATGAGATATGCAAAACATCTGTTATGTTTGAGTATAAAGTCATTTCTCAAGTTGGTTTTCCAGAAATAATTACTGCAGGAATATTTCTTCCTGACCTGGAGGAATACCCTGAAGGCGATGTGACAAGGAAACAGGCAGATAATGATTTACCTAAACCGGTGATCATTTCAAGGACTGAATGGGGTGCTAGACCACCGACCCATGATTATTCACCGCATCCCTATTACATTAAATTGACATTACACCATGCTGCCGGGTTTTCTGCGGACAACATTGATGAAGGCAAAGAGCAGTTGCGCGCCATACAGGACCTTCACCAGGTTGTTAGGGGTTGGAGTGATATCGGTTACCATTTTGTAGTTGATAAAGCGGGAAATATTTATCAAGGACGACCAGAGACTGTAATTGGTGCCCATGTTCTGGATAACAACACCGGAAACATAGGCGTGTGTGTGTTAGGATGTTATCATCCGCCGGAATTGTATTGCGGCGATTGGCTTACAGATGCCACAACTAATTCCCTTGTTGCTCTTTATGGCTGGATTTCTGGTGAATATAATTATGATCCAAATGTTTTGAAAGGGCACAGGGATTATCCATATAATGACACTTCCTGTCCCGGTAATAATGTGTATGAAAAACTTTCTTGGTTTCGAGATGAGATTGAAAGATATATGGAGTTAGGAGGACCACCGCTGGAATTTATAATTTCAAGAAACTATCCAAACCCTTTCAATAGTATAACACATATTGACTATCAAGTACCTATAGATAATCATATCAACATTACTATTTATGATATCATGGGTAGAGAAGTAAAAACTCTTATGGACCAAGTACAAATAAAAGGGATTTACACCATAGATTGGAATGGCCAGTCTGAATATGGTAAATCTGTTAGCACTGGTGTGTACTATTTTCAATTTACATCTAATGGTTTTTCAGACGAAAAGAAAATGATTTTTTTGAAATAGCATCAAGACTGGAGCTCACCCAAATACTCAAACCGGGACAATTCAATAGTATCTTGTTTATGAGTCGTTGTACTTTTTGTGAAGTTATTATGATTTGTCAATTTTCATTTATAGTCTCATTTCATTTTTTTCAGCACAGCTAGCAGTTGGTAATACATTGAGAAAATATTTTTAAGTAGTGTTGTAGATTACATTAAACTATCCAACAGGGCATTGCTCCATTAAAAACACAATGAAACAACATTGAAAATAGTTATTGTCATATTACTGTTTTTGAATACTCTATCTGCTGATACCATAAATTTTGCAGGGGATATGATGTTTGGAAGACGGTATTACTGTACTGGTGCAAACAGTTATCATAGCAATAACCAGACATTAGAAGACAGCCTATGTTATATGCCCGAAGATATGTGTGATGGATTTGGTGAATTAGGAATAATTCCCAACTGTGGAAACGAGATTTTATTAAATGGTGTAATAGGATATCTCACTCAGGATCCGGATGTTTTGAACATAGGTAATCTTGAAGCGGTGATTACTGAAGACACATCAACACCGCATCCTGGGTATGATGATTGTAAAATCGTCTTTCATTCATGCCCGTCCATTATTGAACCAGCTTTAGCTCCAGTATTTGATTTTCTTGGTCTTGCGAATAATCATGTATTAGATTATATGGAAACCGGATTAACAAGTACGCAGGAACTATTAGAAGAATCCGGTATTTCATTTGGAGGTGCAGGACTGAATGACACGCTCGCGTGTGCACCCTCGTTTATTCATCAAAATGGAATCCAAATCGCATTTTTAGGATCCAGTGATATAGGTAGTGAGGGCTCAGGCGATGAGTGTGAACCGCCATTAAGTGCTGGACCGGATTCGCCAGGATTCTGTTTGCTTAGTGAAGAAAATATTTCCAGTCAGATTTCAGACGTGTTAACAATATCTGACAGTTTATTAATAATCTATCAAATGCATACAGGGTATGAATATTCATTCGAGCCCGAAAGAGAAACTATATCCTCATTCGAAGATGAATATTACAATCCGTTTTATACGGAACCGTCTGAGAGATCTATCGCCATGGCGCACCATGCGATTGATGAGGGTGCAAGTATAGTTATTCAGCATCATCCGCATGTGCTTCAGGGGCTGGAATTCTATAATGGAAAACTTATTGCCCATTCGCTGGGGAATTTTGTTTTTGACCAGAATTTCCCTGAAACTTTCCCGTCAATGATCCTGAATGCTGAATATGATGAAACCGGCTTTTTTGGATATCAGATTGTCCCTGTTTACTTGCATTACTATTTACCCCAGATAGCCACTGGAAATCTTGCGAATTATATTTTAGACCATATGGCAATGAAGTCCAGAAAATTAAATACCTACATAAAGGTTGACAGAGAAAATTACATAGGTGAAATTGTATTTGATGCACCATATTTTTCTTATTCCATTGCTGTAGAAGTGAATTTCCAAACTGATAGTATCATTCAATTTATTTCTGATCCTATTCAGCTGAATAAACTCCATCATGTTGTCAATCTTCAATCAAATGATGAGTTTATGTTCAGGGTGGGGCGGGAAACGATCTGGATGGGTGATTTTGATTTTAATCCTGAAATTGATGATTGTGTCAATAGGAATACCTACTATTGGGACCTACACAGCTCGGAAGTAACCGACACAGTATCTTACAATGGAACTTCCTCGGTAAAAATGGTCAGGGATAGTGAAGACGGCGATAATGCATTGGTGGATAATTATTATTGTTTTCCTCTATCAGAGGGAGCAGGGGAAATAACTGTGAGGGGATTTATAAAAACAGAGAATGCAGAGGATGCAATGATCGGTGTTCGTTTTTATTCATCCCGGTGCAGTGGAACAATTGAGACCAAATATACTGAACCAGTGAATGGGACAAACCCATGGACAGAATATCACAGGAATCTAACAGTCCCTGAATACGCAAAATATATTGATGTGAGAATGGTATCCTTCCCGCCTGACACTGGACAATCTATTGTATATTTTGATAATGTAGGGGTCATTCAGTGGGAGGAATGGAACGAAGGGAACACAGAAATTTTATATCCCAATGATTACTATTATTATCAAGTGCGTTCATCATTGGACTCAGTGAACATTACGTTGGATGAATTATCCTATTTTGCTTCTGATATTGATTTATCCCATAATTATTTATTATTTGATACAACGACCGTGGGTGATTATTCATCACAATTTTTGACCATTACAAACAGTGGCAATACAGAATTGATTGTACACTCAGTTTATACTGATAGTAGTGTTTTTCAGCCTGCGGACACAAATTTCACTATTGGAATAAATAACTCTTTCACTTTTGAGATTTTCTTTAATCCCACTGTAGGTGGTTTTGTTTCAGACACGCTTTATATTTCTTCCAATGATAATGATGAAAGTTTTATTATGGTATCACTATCTGGATTTGGTTATCAGCCGCCTGCAGTAAATATTTCAGTTGATTATTCTATTGATTGGAACCTGGTTGGTCTTCCTCTTGGTGTGGAAGATGCAACATACAATATTCTCTTTCCTGAAGCGATAGAAGGTACATTGTACAGATTTGACAATGAGTATATATCCGCATTATATCTAACTCCGGGGGAAGGGTATTGGTTGCGGTTCACAGCGGAAGGAAGCACGATCATTAATGGATTTTCAATTAATGAACTCATCATGAATTTAACCGAGGGCTGGAACCTGTTTTCTGGTGTGTCAGAGGATGTTTCAATTTTTGCTGTTGTGGATCCAGACAGTATTATTGTTCCAGGAACCCTGTTCGGTTTCAATGAAGGATATGTAGAAACAGATATGCTTGTTCCAGGTAATGGGTACTGGGTGAGGGCTTTTGAAGAAGGTGAGATTACACTGATAAGCGGAGCATTGGCGAAAACTTCGCCAAGAGACTTAAGTCTTAAAGGTAAAGTCAACAGCTTAACTGTAAATAGTACGGACTTATACTTTGGTGTTGAAATGCCAGCAAGAGAGAGACTCAGTTACAGCTTGCCCCCCAAACCTCCTGTGGGAACATTTGACGTAAGATTCAAGGGTGGCTGGAAACTGGTTAATGATTTTGGTGAAGTAGAGGTGATGAGTACCAGTGAGACTCTTACGATTAGTTACGATATTAAAGTAGAAGCAGGCGAACAAATGAACTGGATACTGACCTCAGAAAATGGTGAAGCCTATACTCTTGAAGGCTTAGATGAAATTACTGTTCCATCAGCAGAAAGATTTATTCTGGAACGCAATCCGGAAATTCCCAGGACCTTTTCCCTCCATCAGAACTATCCAAACCCCTTTAATCCCATCACAACACTTCGCTATGACCTTCCAGAGCAGGCACGGGTGATTCTAACTATCTACGACCTATTGGGAAGGAAAGTTTCCCAGGTGGTAAACACCTCCCAGAAAGCTGGCTTTAAGTCCGTCCGGTGGGATGCTACGGATAGTTTCGGAAAACCTGTAAGTACAGGAGTGTACCTCTACCAGATACAGGCTGGAGAATTTGTGCAGACCAGGAAGATGGTGTTGTTAAAGTAAGAGATTGATTCCTTTGTGGGGGTCAATTGAGAATATTATATCTTGTTTCAAAGTATAGATGAGTCTTATGATATCCCGCTCTGTGTGACGGTTTTTCAAATCAAAAGAGGTTAAAAATTTATGAGTGGTTTAGATTCATCGATCGTGAAAAACAAATGTCAGTTGTATGGCCTGGTTACCTTACGTGTGCTCATCGGCTGGCATTTTCTCTATGAAGGAGTATCCAAGCTGATCAATCCCTATTGGTCTTCAGCTGCTTATCTTCTGGATTCAAAGTGGCTGTTTTCAGGACTGGCGGAAACCATTGTTTCGGATCCTGTTTTATTAAGTATTTCAGATAGTGTGAATATGTGGGGACTGACACTGGTGGGTGCTTCATTATTGTTAGGGTTATTTAGTCGATATACAGCATTGATCGGGATGGGATTTGTTATTTTATATTATTTATTTGCGCCTCCTTTTTTGGGTTTGGAATATTCCAAGCCGGGAGAGGGGAGTTATTTAATTGTAAATAAAAATCTGATTGAAGCGTGTGCGCTGTGGATAATTTATTCATTTCCAACAAGTCATGTCATCGGTTTGGATCGATTTTTATCCAATCAAGAATTAAATTAACGGAGAGTGTTCATGGGTAATAATACAAATAAAGAAAACGGAACAAATATGGATCGTCGGGAGATATTAAAAGGTCTGGCAACAGTACCTGTTCTTGGTTTATTCCTGGCAAATCTCTGGAGAAAAATGCGTAGGGACACGCTAAAAAAATCAAATCTTTTGGCCGATCTTGTTCAAGAAAAATCAGCTCCAACTGTAATCAGTGGTCTCTCTGACAGCCGCCATCTAAATCTGGGGATAATTGGATATGGCGGTCGAGGGTCGCATTTGATTCGCGGTGCCGGTTTTGCCACCAAAGGCTGGACTGACACTGTATCAGAAAATGCCCGTAAGAACAAGCTTGATAAACAGTTTAAAACATATATGACCCAAGAAGATTTGAATTGTACCCTGGTTGGTGTCTGCGATCTATTTGATGTCCGGGCCGAGCAAGCCATTGATGCATCAAAAAATGAAGTTCGATCGGGCGGGAAACCAAAGGCAACAGCAAAACGGTACCGCCATTATACAGAACTGCTGGCGAATGATGATATTGATGCGGTTATCGTAGCCACGCCGGATCACTGGCATTCCCGGATTACGATCGATGCTGCCAAGGCAGGGAAGCACGTGTACTGCGAAAAAGGTTTAACACGGACATTTGATGAAGCGATCAAGGTTTATGATACCGTTAAGAAAACAGGCATCACCTTCCAGCTTGGACACCAGAACCGACAGGTTGAAGCCAATGAAAAAGCAAAACAGATCATTAAACAGGGTCTACTAGGCAAAATAAACCTGGTTGAGTTGGCTACAAACCGTAATTCTCCATGGGGGGCCTGGGTTTGGGGTATTCATCCGGAGGGAAATGAAAAAACCATCGACTGGAAAACCTTCCAGGAGCCAGTAGAGCCTAAAAAGAGAATCGATTTTGGAGAAGAAGCGCTTAAACGATTCTTCCGTTGGCGTTGCTGGTTCGATTATGGCACTGGTCTTTCAGGTGATTTGTTATCTCATGATTTTGATGCTTTAAATCAAATTATGGATATAGGTATTCCAAAATATGCATCTTCATCAGGGGGAATCTATTATTACAAAGATGGAAGAGACGTTCCGGATGTCTGGAATGCAACTTTTGAATATCCAGATAAAGATATGACCGTTCTTTATAGCGCAACACTTTCGAGTAATGATCCTCGTGGAAATCGGATTATGGGTCACGATGCCACCATGCAGATGGGCGGTCAGAGTGGGGGCGGATCAGTTCATGGTTTTATTGTCACTGCAGATTCTGAGTCTACTCAATACAGGAAACGTATTGAAGATGGGATTATTAATACAAAATATCCTATATATACCTATTCACCGGGATCCAAACAAATTGATGGTGTAACCTCTGCTACTTCTAAATACTTTGCGAACAAAGGTCTTCTCTATACGTACCGAGAAGGCAAGCGAGTTGACCCAACTCATCTTCACGTCAAAGACTGGCTTGATTCAATCAGGAGCGGTGGACAGCCGAAATGCAACATAGAAGTAGCACTTCATGAAGCAGTTGCCTGTCATATGGCGACAGAGTCTTATCTTAAAGGTCGTCGGATGGAATGGGACCCGGTAAAACGGCGGATCATTTGATCGAATATTTTTATTCTAAGGCCGAAAAAAGAAGAGAGTTATGAATAAAAATCACCGCCTGGGAGCGATGATGTTTCTCCAGTACGCGCTCTGGGGTGCATGGCTGCCTTTAACGGCCCGTTACCTCTCTGCATCCGTGGCAGAAGGAGGCCTGGGCTTTACCGGTTCGCAAATTGGCATGACCCTTGGACTGGCCGGGTCTATCGGAGCTGTTATGGCACCCTTTATTGCTGGCCAGATCGCTGACAGATATTTCAGTACGGAACGGATTTTGGCATTTTTGGTTACCGCTGGCGGCGTGGTAAAGTGGATAACTTCCTATCAGACCGAATATAGTGCATGGCTGGTTCTTTCCATCATTTACAGTGTCCTGTATATGCCTACCCTGGCCCTTTCAAATTCCATTACCTTTTCCCATATTGATGACCAGGAAAATGATTTTCCAAAGATTCGCATATGGGGCACCATCGGCTGGATTGTCGCCAGTTGGGTCTTTCCCATGATCTGGCTTCAAACAAATCTTAATTTTCAGTGGATGCCGCCTTTCATCGTAGGAGCGGAGGTGTCCAATGTAACTAGTCGGCTGGCTGATGCATTAAAATTCTCCGGGCTGATCTCAATCACTTATGGGGCATTTTGTTTTCTGTTGCCGCACACACCGCCAAAGAAGGATGCAACAGAAAAACTGGCCTTTAAGAAAGCGTTTAAACTTTTTCGTTTTTCTTCCTTTACTACACTGGTGATTGCCAGCCTAGCGGTCAGTGTGATCCACCAGATATATTTTCTTCAGACCGGACCTTTCCTTTCCCATCTCGGGATTCTGGATAGCCAGATCGGGCCTGCCATGACCATTGGTCAATTCGCCGAAATTCTGACCATGGCTTATTTAGGATTTTTTCTCAAAAGGCTTGGATTTAAGAAGGTGATCACCATTGGGGTTGCTGCGTATTTCATGCGTTATGCGATTTTCGGAACGGAATCATTCCCGGTTTGGGTCATTGTGGCCAGCCAGGCATTTCACGGCTTCTGTTATGCCTTCTTTTTTGCGGCTGCCTTCATTTATGTGGATAAGCTAGCGGATGAAGATGTTCGTCATTCTGCGCAAACCGTTTTTGGTATAATTATCCTTGGTGGCGGGCCTGTGATTGGAGGTTGGCTTTCCGGATATCTGCAGAATATATACACAGTCGAAAATATATTTAATTATTCAAATTTTTGGTATACCGTTTCAGCCATAGGGCTAGCTACCATGGTTTTTTTCTATGCATTCTTTCGTGAACAATTGGTACAGAGGGAACCTCAATGAGCAGTGAACGGCTCGGTCTTGGGTTTATCGGTGGAGGCTTCATTACCCGTTTTCACATACAGTCCTTGATTGGTGTACGGGATTGCCATGTCTTGGGTGTGATGTCAAAGACAAAAAGTTCTGCAGAAGAATCTGCTGCTTTATCACATGATCTGGGTGTAGGCAATGCCACGGCATATAATTCAATTACGGAAATGATAGCTAACCCTGATATCGATGCTCTCTGGATCTGTGCACCAAATTTTACCAGGATCGAAGTAATGGAAGAGATCGTTTCAGCAATTAAATCCGGAAAGGGTGAATTGATTGGCGTTGCCTGCGAAAAGCCCCTGGGACGAAATGTAAAAGAAGCCAAACGGGTGCTTGAACTCACACAACAGGTTGGCTTGCTGGATGGTTATTTGGAGAACCAGGTATTTGCGCCTTCAATAACTCGAGGAAAAGAGATTATTTGGGCCCGTGGTGCCGCCACAACTGGACGGCCGTATCTTGCTCGTGCTGCCGAGGAGCACAGTGGTCCTCATATGCCATGGTTTTGGGAAGGAGAACTGCAGGGGGGCGGTGTGCTTAATGACATGATGTGTCACTCCGTAGAGGAGGCACGTTTTATGTTGACAGCGCCGGGCGCTAGCCGCGATTCATTAACCCCCTTAAGTGTAAATGCTTATGCATCCTGCCTGAAATGGCAACAACCGGAGTATGCCAAAATATTGGCTGATAACAGCAATGGTAAAACGGATTATTTAAAACGGCCTGCGGAAGATTTTGCACGTTCTTTAATTGAATACAAGGACGAAAAAGGTCAAAAACTCGTGGTTGAAACCACTACGTCCTGGTGTTTTGTCGGTGCAGGTTTGAGATTAAGCATGGAACTGTTTGGGCCTGAATATTCCATGTTTGTGAATACGCTGGATTCGGATCTCAAAGTGTTCTTCAGCAGGAAGGTCACAGGGGCAGAAGGGGAAGATCTGGTTGAAAAACAGAATGCGGAATCGGGGGAGATGCCTGTAGTCAGCAGCGAGACGGACGCCTATGGATATACGGCTGAAAACCGTCATATGGTCCAAAGTTTTTTAGCAGGTAAACGCCCGGAAGAAAATTTTAGTGATGGCGTGGCAGTAACAGAGTTACTTATGACAGCCTATATGAGTGCAGAGCAGGATAAAACAATACAGTTCCCACCACCAGGGTTGGATGATTTTGTCCCGGCAGTGGCTAAGGGAGAATGGAATCCAAATCAATGATTGGAAAAAATTTGGGACGAACCCTATTTATCAGTTTAATCTTCTTTATAGCAGGATGCAGTAAGACTACTACGAGTTGGACAACACTTTTTGATGGACAAAAAGTTACAGGAATTCGCGGATTTAAAATGGGTAGTTTTCCATGGGGTAGCTGGGCGATTGAAAATGAGACGCTAAAAACCTTACCAGAAGGTGATCATATTGATATTATAACCACTGAGCAATACAAGAATTTTGAATTGGAGCTGGAATGGAAAGTTTCTGCTGGAGGGAATAGCGGGATTTTTCATCATGGTACTGAAACCAACTATGCGATATGGCAGTCAGCCCCGGAAATGCAGGTACTGGATGATGGTGTTCACCATGATGGTAAGAACACCAAAACATCAGCCGGTTCCCTGTATGATCTCATTGCCCCGGTAAACAAATCACTAAAGCCCGTAGGCGAATTTAATAGAGTTAAAATATCTGCGCAGAATAACCATATAGAGTACTGGCTAAATGACAGCAAGATTGTTGAATTCGAATTAAAGAGCCCGGCTCTGGCGAAACTCATTGTTGGAAGCAAGTTTAGGGACATGCCAAATTTTGCACAGGCTGACAGCGGTCATATAGGACTGCAACACCATGGGGAAGAAGTATGGTTCCGGAATATCCGCATCCGCAAGCTCTAAATTGAAGCGCAGAGATTTCCTTAAATTCGGTGCATCAATCGCTGGGGCGTTGGCTGCAACAGATCTCCGCGGATCTTTGCTCTCGGATTTAAAAAAGCCTATAGTTTTTAAAATATCGCTGGCAGAATGGTCTCTGCACCGTACTTTACAAAGCAAAGAAATTGACCATTTAGATTTCTACTCTGTTGCAAAAAAAGAATTTGATATTTCAGCCGTTGAATATGTAAACACCTTCTTTTTTAATAAGGCAAAGGATGCCACATATCTTAAGGAAATGAAAACACGCGCCGATGACCTCAGGGTGAAAAGTCTACTTATCATGTGCGACAATGAGGGCAACCTGGGAGATCCTGATGACAGCAAACGTAAAACTGCTGTGGAAAACCACTATAAATGGGCAGAAGCGGCAAAATTCTTAGAGTGTCATTCCATCCGGGTAAATGCTCGAAGTGAGGGTTCATACGATGAGCAGATAGAGTTAGCGGCGGATGGATTGCGACGCCTTACGGAATTTGGGGACAGCATCGGCATTAATACGATAGTAGAGAATCATGGAGGTCTCTCTTCAAATGGGAAATGGCTTTCGGCAGTGATGGAAAAAGTGGACCATCCCCGAATGGGAACACTGCCTGACTTTGGTAATTTCAGACTTGAAGGTGAGGAATGGTATGACCGATATCAGGGAGTCCGGGAGCTCATGCCCTACGCCAAAGCTGTAAGCGCGAAGAGTCATGAATTTGATTCCGATGGGAATGAAATCAATACAGATTATTATAAAATGATGAAAATAGTGTTAGATGCCAGTTATAATGGCCATGTGGGAATTGAATATGAAGGTACTGCTCACAGCGAGATGGAAGGCATCCGCCTGACACTTGAATTACTGAAAAAAGTGAGAGAATCTATTGGCTGATTATTATCAGTAATGAGTTATTCCAGAAATAATTGCTTATGACATTTTTGGATAATCTATCTTTCAAATCCATTCAAATAAAAGCCCTATTTTTGTTGGGCTTTTTGTTCTTATGGATGGGATGCAGTTTACCTTTGAAACTATATACTTTTTCTGGGCAAACCATGGGCACGACTTATTCTGTAAAAATCGTTAGTGAAAATTCTGTAATAGATCATGGGAAGATTCAAAAAGGTATTGATTCTGTTTTAATATTGGTGAATCAACATTTGTCAATCTGGGACTCAAGTAGTGAAATCTCACAATTCAACCAAAATAAACAACAAGTATTGACAAGAGTTTCATCGCATCTGAGGAATGTCATCTCTAATAGTTTGAAAATTTCTAAGGCGACGAATGGTGCTTTTGATATTACTGTATTTGACCTCATGAGTCTATGGGGTTTTGGCCCTAATCCGAGAGCGGGTTTACCCACTGATGTCCAAATTGAAGAAGTAAAAAATAGGATGGGATATCAAAATATCATCATAGAGCCAAAAGGCGTGAGGAAATTAAATCCTGATATAAAACTGGACGTGAATGCTATTGCGAAAGGCTACGGTGTGGACCAGATTTTTGAATGGACCCTTGAAAATGGCTTTGAAAACGTTTTTGTAGAGATTGGGGGAGAAGTCCGCTGTGCAGGAATAAATCAAAACGGTCAGTTCTGGCGGGTTGGAATTATTGACCCTAAAATCTCTTTTCTTCCCAGAGAAGAATTATCTGCAATTGTACATCTTGATGGAAAAGCTATGGCAACATCGGGAAATTATCGAAATTTTATTGAAAAAAATGGGCAGATTTTGGGTCACACGATTGATCCAAGAACCGGTTACCCTGTTGAAACGGATGTATTGTCCGTTTCAGTAATTACACATTCCTGCATGGAAGCGGATGGTTGGGCTACCGCTCTCATGGTTTTGAATTTTGAAGAAGGGAATAAATTGATCTCTGAAAGAAGAGATTTAAATGTGCTCTGGATTGTTGAAACTAAGGACGGTCAAAGAAGAATTGAAAAGACTCCGGAATTCATCATAGAAAATCCAAAATATTAAAATCAATTTATTCGAATAAATTGAAGGGAGAATAAACCCATTTAAAATTTATTGATTTTAATATAATTACTAATTCTAAAAAAAAGGTTAATTATGGATCCATTATCAATGGAGAAAGCGATGATTAAAAATATGATTGATAAAACAGGTAAATCTATTGATGAATGGATTGAAATAGTAAAAAAACAAAATTTTGTAAAACATAATGAAATAGTTACTTTTTTTAAAAAAGACTTTTTATTGACTCACGGCTATGCAAATTTAATTGCACATAAATCAAAATAATTATTCTATAGCCATGGATAATAATTGTAATAACTTCGTGTGCTGATTTGGATAAAAAACAGCAATTGCACTTTGCATGGATCAACAGCCAGTTGAAATGAAGTAGCAAGTAATAACCTTTTATTATTGGAGATATTTAGTACAATGAAGTTAATTAATCGTATAAAAAACAGGCTGAAGCGGTCTCAGAGACCAGTTCGCCTTAAGAGAAATCCTTTGGAATTAGGTCGATTGTCTGCTTGGCATAGACCAGACATATTTGAAGAGAAGTATAAAAACTAATTTTAAAAAATAACTCAATTCAATATAGAGCCTATCTTCAATTGATGGGCTCTATATTTTTACAGTATGAATTGCCCAATAATATTCCAGGTGCTGTTGACGATTTATTTGAAATCGTGATATGAAGAATGGAAGTGAGATTTCACTTATGTTAGGAAAGATACAGTCTCAAAAGTGGAAAATCTGTGTTCCCTTTTGTTTGTGTGGTCTCATTCTGCCTCAGCAACCGGATCTCTTTAACCATTCGCCTACAGCATTTTCAGCAGTTATTTTAGGGCAGGCAACTATTGATAATGTGCCGGCCGAAGAGGGAGACTGGGTTGGTGTTTTTGATGATTCAGGAAACTGTGCAGGCGCTGCTGAGGTTGAATTTATTGATGACAGATCTGTATTTATCCTGACCATCTATGGAGATGATCCTGCCACTGATGAAATAGACGAAGGACTGATAGGTTCGGAACCATTCACTCTTCAAATTTATGATTCCTCTGCTTCAGAATTTCAGATTCATGGGGGAAGCTATTGGGGATGGCAGGATACCCAGGGTAAATTTCTAAACTTGTTCACGCCTGATTCTATTCTAAATCTCGTGGATTCTCTTCGTTTAAACCAGCTTCAGGTAATCGGCAGTCACAACAGTTATCATATTGCTCCCTATGATACTTTATTAGGTGTCATTGATGTGGTAGCGCCGGACTTGGCATGGACCATTGATTATACCCACCTCACATTGGTAGACCAGTTTCTCTATTACGGGATAAGACAGATAGAACTGGATATTTACAGGGACCCACTGGGTGGTCTTTTTGCTAATCGTCTTGGAAATTGGTTGACAGGGCATTACGAAGATGTTCATCCGGATATTCCCGATCTGTATGAGCCAGGGTTAAAAATCCTCCATTTCCCAGATATAGATTTTGATACCCAGTATTTAACCTTTTCACATGCCCTTGAAGCAATGAAAAACTGGTCTGATTTCTATCCAAGCCATGTCCCCATTTTTGTACTGATTGAGTGCAAATCTGATGGGCTGGCAGATTATTTTGATGATTATCCTGCCCTGGAAGATTTTATAGAAAATATACAGAATATTGATTCTACCCTTTCATATGTAGAACCCATACCTTTTGATCTTTTAGGGCTGGAAGAAGCTGAGGCAGAGATTCGAAGTGTTTTTGGGGATTCTCTTCCGGGTATAATTACTCCAGATATGGTCCGGGGAAACTATGGGACTCTGGAAGAGGCAGTGCTGAATGGTGCCTGGCCTACTCTGGGTGAGACCCGTGGAAAAATACTGTTTGGGCTTGACAACGGTGGGAGTTTAATGAATGATTATATAAGTGGTCATCCTTCTCTCAGTGGTCGCATTTTGTTTGTGGAAGCCAATCCTGGCACCCCGGAAGCCGCATTTTTGGGAATGAATACACCCAGTGATGAAATCACTGAACGTGTAAGTGAAGGATATTTGGTCCGTACTCGGTCGGATACGGACACGGAACAAGCGCGAACCGGTGATACATCACGACGGGATGTAGCACTGGCAAGCGGGGCTCATTTTATTTCCACGGATTATTATAGACCAGATCCACGTCATGAATCTGACACTACATGGACGGATTATTCCGTTCGCCTGCCTGGAGATTATTTCGCACGAGTGAATCCGGTGAGCGGGCCCCAGGATATTTCTTCTCTGGAATTTGATTTAGTGAATTTCAATATGATCTTTGATTTCACGTCAACGATGGATAATAAGGATTTTGAATTGACTTTTCCAGTAGGAATTTTTCTCCATCAAAACTTTCCCAATCCTTTCAATCCCTCTACAACTTTTCAATACGATCTTCCAATACGTAGCCATGTCACCCTGGTCATCTATGATATCCTTGGCGAAGAGGTTACACGGTTGGTGAATACCACCCAGGATGCGGGCTCCAAAACGATCAGATGGAACAGAACAGACATTCATGGAAAACCTGTGAGTGCTGGGGTCTACCTCTATCAGATCAAAACAGGGAAGTTTAGCCACACAAGAAAGATGATATTACTAAAATAAACATGAGGAATAAGGCAACAATTGCACTTTTCATAGTTACATTCATCTGGGGCTGGACCTTTGTCTGGCTGAAGCAGGCTCTTGAAGCTTCAAAGATGTATTCAACTACTGATGATACAACTGCGGTCTCCTTAATATTTGTATGTATTCGCTTTGGCTTAGCAGCATGTTTTCTCCCATTATTTGTTAAGAAAGCCCGGGTCAATATTAAGGATTTTGCTGTCTGGAAAGATGGGTTTATCTTAGCCCTGTTTATGCTTGGAGGTTTTGTTTTTCAGATGATTGGACTTGATGGGATCACACCTGCAGTATCTGCATTTTTAACAAGCCTGTATGTTATTTTTACCGCATTGATTGTGGTTATCTGGAAAAAATATGTACCAACATATACCATACTTTTTGGGGTTTTGTTAGCTACCTTTGGTGCAGGGTATATCCAGGGACCTCCAGGATTACATTTCGATTTGGCAGAATGGTTAACCGTTTTGTGCGCCTTACTGTTTGCTGGTCATATTATCGCTACAGATGTGGTCACGAAACGTAGTTCACCTATCGCTGTTACCTTCACTTCTATTCTATTAGCGGCTCTAATCTGTTTTTTTGTTTCTATTGTATATGTGTCCTTAAATCCGGGGGAGCTCCAAATTATTGGACTTTTGACGGACAGTAAATTTCTCATCCCATTGATACTGACAGCTGTTTTCGGCACCTTCATTGCTCTGACTCTAGTGAATTATTTTCAAAAACTATTGGACCCCGTTAGAGCATCGGTACTCTATGCCCTGGAACCTGTATGGGCAACCATTCTTGCCATAGGATTTGGGATGGAAAAATTTACTCTATGGCTTATATTAGGCGGATCTGCCTTGGTTGTTGGAAATATAATTGCAGAAATCGGATCATATAAAACAGTAAAATAATCAAATTTTCTACTTTCTGCTGTTGATATTATTTTCTGAAATCTACAGGATGAAAACCGTAGTTTTCAGTTGTATAATGAAACTGCTCATGTAGGATGAATAATAATTCAAAGGAGATGATTTGAAATATATAATAATGAATAATTTTGTGTTGATATTCCTTGTGTTTTGTTCAATTCTATTGACATCCTGTGCATCAGTGGTAACCATTGTAGACCAGGGTGGGTTTGAACAGACAATTGAAGTAACAACGAACCCTGAAGATACTTACGTAATTAAAGATGGAGAAATAATCGGGTTAACACCCTTTGTTTTATCAGCCGATAGAAAATCCAATATTGCACTTACGTTTAAAAAGGAAGGGTATAAAACAAAACATATTTTTATTAACCGTAAATTAAATCTGTGGACGTTGGGCAATCTTCCATTTACGGCTTTAGTATTTCCTGTAAGTCCTATACCATTAATTCCAACAATGGGTTCGGATATATTAACAGGTAGTTTCTGGAAGCTTAATCCGGATTACATTCAAATTACTCTTGAAAAAGTTGAGCAAGAAAAAAATCTGGTTACTGTTTCTAAACCTACTGAAATGGTTCAACAAATAAATGATGAATCTATATCAATTTATGCAACTGGCAATAAATCATGGTGGATAAAAACAGTTCATAAAACATATAAAAATTATCGTGTTGTTAAATTGGAAGGGCTGAATCTTTTCATTACTGATAATTCCAATTCAGAAGAAAAAATCCGAATGGAGGATATTCATGCCATTGCCAGCGAACCGGAATTAACATTAGATCAGGTCATTATTTGGGGTGGTTTGGGTGCCTATGGTGGCAGCGCGGCAGGAGCATTTTTCGGTTGGCCACTATTCCCAGCATGGGGCGCAGGGACGGCAAAGGGTGAGCGTCATATGAAGGGGTTATCTGCAATGATGGGCCTCGGTGCTGTTGCCGGTGCATATTACGGATATAAATGGCGTCTGGTCAGAAAGGGAGTTTCACAAATTAATGTTTCAATGAATCAATGGCCCATTGAACGAAAAAAGGAATGGATAAAATCCATTATGCTAAAGTAATAGATAAATCAAATTATTGTAGTAATTACTGTTAAATCAGCATTCAAATATGGAAATTATTCTCAATAAAATGGACTTGAGGCGCTGGACGATCAGGGAATAAATTTTACAAATTTAAATTTCCCTAAACACATTAATCAAAACAACTTCATGAAATATTCAAAAAATCACATCTGGGAAATCATTATCAATATTATCGTTGTGTTATCGGTTCAAATTCAATACGGTCTTTTTGCTCAACCGAATGAATATAGTCTGGATTTAGTTGGACGGATCTGGTTTCCTTCCCAGGAATGGAATTCCGGAGACACAACCGGAGGTTCGGATGTCTGGGGTTACACAGCACCTGACGGCGAGGAGTACGCCATTATGGGTGTTCTTGAGGGAGTAGCCGTTGTAAGGGCTTCTGACCTGGAAGTTATTGGCATCATCCCCGGTCCGCAAAGTAACGACTACTACTACCATCGCGATATCAAGACCTATGAACATTACGCTTATGTAGTGAACGAAATGGTTGGCGTCAATTATGGGTTAATGATTATTGATCTTCAGTATCTTCCAGACAGTTTACGCTTTGTCGGTTCGTATGTTTATCCCCAGAATATAAGGTCTCACAATTTGTCAATTGATACAGCAACCGGTTATGCGTATATCCCAAAACAGAATTATTCCGGTTTTCGTATTGTAAGTCTTGCTGATCCCGAAAATCCGGAGGATATAAATGAAGTTAGTACGCCCAATATTCATGATATTTATGCTATGAATAATATCGTGTATGTTTCCGAAGGATCCAACTCATCTTATTCAATATGGGATGTGTCGGACAAAATGAACCCTGTGATGATGGCAAGAATAGATGTTCCCAATGGGGGATACGCTCATAATGCATGGCCCACTGATGACGGCAAGTATCTGATGACCACGGAGGAGACAGTGAATAAAACCGTGAAAATGTGGGATATCCAGGATATGAACAATATAAATCTTGTGGGAAATTATCTGGGAGAAAACAATCTGGCCCATAATACCCACATTATGGGAGATTTTGCTTATATCTCTCATTATACAGTTGGAGTAAAAATTGTAGATATCAGTGATCCTGGAAGCCCTGTGGAAGTGGCAGCCTATGATACCTACGGACTGCATGATGATGGAAGTTTTTACGGTTGCTGGGGTACCTATCCATTTACTACAAACGGATATGTATATGCCAGTGATTTGGAAGGCTATCTCACTGTATTATACTTTAACCAACCTGAAACGGGGATAGAACTAACCGTTAATCACCAATCTGGCTGGAATTTGGTAGGCTTACCGCTGGATGTGGAGGATCTTTATCTCATGAATGTCTTTCCAGATGCTATAGAAGGAACACTCTTCTCCTTTTCAGGGGGATACAATCTGGAAAATGAATTGGATCGGGGTAATGGCTACTGGCTGCGTTTTCCTGATTCAGGAACCACTACTTTTTACGGTCAGGCACTAAATGAATTAACCATAGAATTAATGGAAAACTGGAATTTGATTTCCGGGATCTCAAGTTCAGTTCCAGCAGCCAGCATTCAAGATCCGGATGGATTAATTATCCCAGGGACACTTTATGAGTTTACCGGTGACTACGTTCAAGCAGAGATATTGGAACCGGGCAAAGGCTACTGGATCCGTTCTTCCGGCCCAGGAGAAATAATCATTTCAGAATGATAGAAGAGCAATGACGCTTCTGTTGAACTAGGTAAATTTAAGAATGTAGAAAACCCTGATCACCAGCAGAGTATTTTTGTTGCTGGTTGGGGTAAAAAGGTGCGTTATAAATCTTTGGATTCTATCTTCTCCAAAATAAGCTTTTTAAGAGGTTCGATCATTTCGAAGTGTGGTGTATAAAACAGGTTTGTGTTCCCCCGGTCCGTATCTTCCCAGAAAACGGGAGTGTTGTTTTCAAGGCGTTTGAAAGTATTTTCAACTACCTGTATAAAAATATCTTTCCCTAAATAAGGGAGGTCTTCCAAAATATCTGCTATGATTTGGGTAACAAACTGCTCTTCTCCAGCCTTCAAATAGTAAAGAGCCAGAGAAATTTGAATATCTCTTACACCATCATTGGTTAGTTGGCTGTCATCCATTTCATCTCTGTCCATGTCCGGGGGTGTATCCAACTCAAGGATTTGGTCCAATAGTTCACCTTGAATTTCAATGTCCCAGGACTTTTTGTGAATATTAATGAGGATATTTTTCAGTTCAGCAGTAAGAACGGCAATAATAAAATATAGGGAATAGTTTTGTTTTGCGTGATTGAAAATCTCATTCCCATACATTCTAAAGTAGTGAAAACACTCTTTTACCAAGTCAATCTGGTGATGGTTGGCTAAGGAATTAACAAAGTTGGCATAATGGAATGCCAAGTTATAAAGATTCCGTGCTTCGTTAAAGCGTGTGGCTTGTTTGATGGCAAATCTCATCATGGTATTAAATTGAAAGATCAAAGCTTTTAACAGGGGATTATCATTACACTCTGCAGCTGTTTTCCCTACGGCTGTGAGTTCCGCTGCACATAATGATGCTAAGTCAAATTCATTGCGATCCAGAAAAATGACATAGGCATTTCCCAATAATCTGAAACTTTTTACTTCAAAAAATATACGGTCTTGTTCTAATTCACTTAGCTGTTTTTCCTCCACCATGGTCCGGAAAGAGATGTCGGAACGTACCGCTTGAGTTATCTTGAAAAAATTTGGGTTTATGTGAGGTTTTTCTTTGACGTAAACCTGAATAGAATGGCTCATTTTTCTAATAACTTCTGCCCTGGGTTCTTTAAAACCAGTATAATCAAGGAGGTTGTCTAATTGGTTCAGGCATTCCATCAGGTATCTTTGAAATTCTTCTGTTATTTTATCTATTCTCTCTGCGGATACTTTAGAATCTTTTAAAACGGAAATCTCAAAGAAAGCTCTCATTTTTCTGGAACCCAAGCGCTGAATATATTTAAGATTATTTTTGTGAATAATGTCAATGACATGGTTGGTTTTGGTGTACCGAAGGATATAAAAAATATACGGCATTGCAAATAAAATGCAGACCGGAAGAAACAGGTAAATATTTAGTACTGAGCTCCCAGGGCGGATTAGATCCTGGGTAAAAATCATAATAACAACTGCATGAATTGAAGACAGGACGAGGAACCAAATGTAAAACAGGCTTCTCCAGTCATGCATATACAGATCAATAAGTTTCGGTGTATTTTGCGAAGCGATAGAAATAACAATAATCAAGGTTCCTAAAACCAATCCCAATAAAGATAACCAGACCTCTGGGGCAAATTCCATGTTCACTGCGGAAAAGGCAACACCATTTGTTTGTAAAATTCTGTTAATGAGCCCAAGTAAATTGATAGAGCATAAATTAAAGAGAAAATCCAGAAGAACAATTGAGAAGAAAACGATGATAAAACTGGTTAATGACCGGTAATGATCCAGTAAAATACTGGCGCGATAAAAGTAATATTTTAAATGGCGGTTCATCTCGTATTGATTTTCTTCTATTCGGGTACTAGGGCGTTTAAATGGATATTACTCAAAATTACAAAATCATTACAACGGATTGTTTTTTTTGACTCCATAGATATTAGGAGAAAAAGTGCCCAATATGTGTGATCAATTTTATGATAGCCTTCTTTGGTAGATTTTATTTTCTCTGTAAATTTATCCTGTACGGTTTGATATAGAAGAATGGCACATAATCCACTCATTGCAATTGTTGGTCGCCCTAATGTAGGGAAATCTACGTTTTTCAACCGGATGTTAAAAAGCCGGAAAGCCATTGTGGACTCCCAGGAGAGGATTACCCGGGACCGGGTATATGGGACCATTGATTGGGCGGGATATCCACTGGAGTTTGTTGATACTGGAGGGTATATACCCGATGATATGGACGTTCTGAATGCTGCGGTTCGGAAACAGGCTCAAGCAGCCATCGAAGAAGCCGAAATGATCCTATTTATGGTTGATGGAAGAGTCCCTCCTACATCCAGCGACTCATTACTAGCTCAATTTGTTCGGGAATCGGGAAAACCACATCTTTTGGCAGTAAATAAATGTGATTCAAGGAATCAGGATGACCAATGTTATCTTTACTATGAATTGGGATTTGAAACCGTTTTGCCCATTTCTGCTTTGCATGGACGTTTGACTGGAGATCTTTTGGATGTAGTAATCGAGAAACTTAAACTGGGCCAGAAAGTATTTTCCGATAAAGATCAGAAAGTATTGCGATTAGCTATTGTAGGGATGCCTAATGTTGGAAAATCGTCTTTGACAAATGCTCTATTAAAAAAAGAGCAAACGATTGTAACCCCAATAGCAGGAACGACGCGGGATTCTATTGACACGTCTCTGCGGTGGTATGGAAAAGATATTATACTGGTGGATACAGCGGGATTAAGGAAAAAATCAAAGGTTGAAGATAATATTGAATATTACAGTAATGTTCGGACATACCAAGCAATTAGCCGTGCTGATGTTGTTTTAGTCATGCTGGACGCAAATAAGGGTGTGATGAAACAGGACAAAACTATTGCACAATATGTGATTCAGAAGGGTAAAGGGTTGGTCATGGTTGTAAATAAGTGGGATTTAGTGACAAAGAATTCCAGTACATTAAAGGAGTTTCAGAGGAAAATCACACACCAGTTTAAGGCGCTTGATTATTATCCCTCTCTTTTTATTTCTGCTCTTACGAAACAACGGGTATCAAAAGTGCTGGATTTTGTATGGAACGTGTATCAGGCCCGGCAGCAAAAAATTAACACAAAGGATTTGAATCCCTGGCTGGAAAAGGTACAGAGAATTAAAGCGCCTCCGGCACCAAAAGGAAAGGAGATAAAGATTAAGTTTATGACACAGGTGAATGTATCTCCGCCCATTTTTGCGTGTTTCTGTAATTACCCAAAACTGATTCCCGCTTCCTATCAAAGATTTTTTGAAAATCAATTCAGGGAAAGCTTCAATTTCGAAGGTGTTCCCTTGATATTTTCTTTCAGAAAAAAGTGAAGGTCACTCCAGGTGAATAATCTGAGGGATCTTTTAAAGAAAAACGGTCAGAATTCATTGCTATCCTGGCTCCTGTCTCATCAGTGGACCATGTTACTCAGGCGCTAAAAAGATTTAGAAAAAAATATCACTCCGCAAGTCATATCTGCTGGTC
>JYMV01052582.1_pt1 | contig 24489 bp, 14 predicted proteins | sample 338911 | NCBI WGS metagenome assembly JYMV01 (sample SAMN03354496, study PRJNA234377) | hydrothermal vent metagenome | biome: Deep sea; feature: Hydrothermal plumes at the Eastern Lau Spreading Center, Western Pacific Ocean; material: Seawater | place: Tonga | collected 2009 | depth 2000 m m
TTTCGTTCTGGAAGAGGAAGCCGAGGCTGCCGATCACATCGGAGATGTCGAAGAAACCGTCGGCGTTGGCATCGCCACGCAGGAACTGGGGGCCGCTTCCACCGCCGGAATCGCCTCCACCATCGAAGGGGAAGAATGTGATCTCCATCGTGCCGATGCCAAAATCTCCACTACTCCAGCCGCCAACTCGTATGAAGTACTGGACACCTGCAGTCACCGCTACCCCGGGGATCAGCGAGGTGAATCCGGTGCAGCCGGCTGCATCGCCGTTGCATGCGATTTGTGCCAGCGCACCGCATGAGCCTGTGTAGATCGCCAGGTCAGAGTCGAAATCAACGGTGTCGCAGGTCGAGATGTCGATATTGCCGTCGCTAGCAGGAATGAAGCAATACCAGATGTCCTGATTGAAAGTGCCGAGTTCTGTTCCGGCGCATTGGGTGATGTCAAATGGATCGACGCTCGTGGTTGCTGCGATGGTATCGACGGGATTTGATCCTAGAACTGCTCCGATAGCACCGACACACTCATCCCCCCCATCAACGCCTTCGGGCGGGCAACTCGCCAGTTGATCCACCACCAGGGTATGCAACTGGTTGCAACACTCCTCGAGATTTTCGCTGTGAATGATCAGTTCGAACTCGATGGTGTCCCCCGGGGAGACACCGCAGATGGTGGTGGTCAGGGTGCCGGTCGAATTGTCCAGGACGCCACCGGGCAGGGCGAAGTAGTCGGGATCGAAGGTCATCGATGCCGGCGACAGCCCGAGCAAGAAGGCATGGAACGCCTCCACCGGGGCCATCTGATCGAGGTTGGTGAACTCCAGGGTCAACTCGACGCAACCGGAGTCGAACTCGCCGAAGGTGTAGTTCTTGAGCTCGTTGCAGCAGACCGGCAATTCGACCTCGCGGTCGATGGCGCAGCACTCGAACAAATTGCCATCGTCATCCTTGGCCATCAGGCCAATCATCAGCGGGATGAAATCCCCTGCCTCATAGCCAGAACCGGGGACCGGATTGAGGGTCAACTCGAGGGTCGGCAGTGCAACCCCGGGGCCGTAGGTCGTAGGGCTGTAGTCGACGACGTTTGGTTCGACATCGACGAGGAGATCACCGTTTACATCGGTCACATCGGGGATCAACACCTTGACGACATCGAACTCGCTCTTGTTGGTGATGTCTACGGAGTACTGGTAACTGCCCTGCTCCACCGGAATGCAGAAAATCGTCTCGGTGTCTTCATCGATGTTGGCGCAGACGTCGATCAACTCGAATTCAATGTTCTTGGCGCCGAGGGAGATCGCGACCGAATCCAACACGCCGTCTCCATCACTGTCGTAACCCATCTCTCCGGGGTTCGGAGAGAGCATCGTGTTGTACTCCATTACATTCATGAGACTGGCATCCCAATTGGTGAAGAAAGTGTGAGTGCATGAGCTGGAGCAAGCCTGATTCATCATGTGATCTTCAAGATCCATTCCCCCTGGACCCCCAGCCGGCGTCGCGAAAAACCCGCACGTCAGCGATGTTCCTCCTGCGAGGATCGGTACTATTGAGGGGATGAAATCATAATATTCCGGGTCGCAACGATTCGAGTTCACCCAGATGTCCATGCCGTTGTTGAACGCCGTTCGAATGGCGTTGGTCATCGATTTGATCTCCACGACTCCATCGCTGTTGATTCCCCCTGCATAGGCACCGTCACCACTGCTCACGCTTTCGTGGGAAAGGACGATCAGCAGGTCGTACGAGAGCACATCGTTCCAGAGACTGGGGTCTGTCGTCAGCGCGTAGGTGTTAAAATAACGAACTTCATAGCACGGATGATCTTGGTTGACCCACGGGCAGTCGATACAGACATTCGATCCACAGCCTTGGTCGCAGTCGGCTGCCAGGGGATCAAAGACCGTTCCGTCGCAGTTACTGCAAACAGGTAAATTCGGATTGCCAGGGGACCCGTAGTTCACAGACCATCCCCACGCATACCCCGCAAACCCATCGTTGCTCTGACCGCAAGTTGTAGCGTCTTGACCAGGGTGCGAGCCCAGTATTGCAATGCTGTAATCGCACTTCGCTATTTCATCGACGGTTCCAGCACAGCGAAGGTAATCGAGAACCCTTTCATCAAAACCACACTGTCCATGGTGGTTGAGGACATCGTGACCGGTGATGAACAGGTTACCCCCCGCTCGTACCGAAGCGGATGGCATCGCAACCATCACGACCAGCAGCGCCATTGCCAGGATGGCCTCCCTGCCGGTGGGAACTCGTGCCATTGAATTTGTCTGTACTATCGCCACTCCTCTACCCCCCCTGGGGATCGCTGTTGGCTTCGTCGCATGCCGGGAAGGTGTCGCAGCCGAGGGTGCCCTCGGTCTCATCGATCCCGCACAGCTGGAAGGGCGGCCACGGCGTCGGTCCATCGCCAAAGAGAGCGTCGAGGCTGTAGATGGCATCGCCGATGTCGACCACTTCGTCGTCGTTGCAGTCGAGGGCCACCAGGCACGGCACCGTTTCGTTCTGGAAGAGGAAGCCGAGGCTGCCGATCACATCGGAGATGTCGAAGAAACCGTCGGCGTTGGCATCGCCACGCAGGAACTGGGGATCGACGGTGCAGCAGGCTTGGAGCACCCCTTCTGACGCAATCCCACACCACAAGCAGTATTCACCCGGTAAACAGGGCACGATGGCCATCAAGTCAGTCACGGGAACAGAAATTATCCCAAATTCGCCATCGCGGATGATGACCGCCTGCCGCCAGTTGCCCTCTTCGTCGATACAGCACTCATCATTTGCAGGAGGCGGCCAGGTGAGGAGCAGTTGGAGAACGCCATCAACCATGATGGTTTCGCACTGCAACTCGGAGATACAGGGCTCTGGTCCCCCCTCTGGAATCACCAGGGTGTGCAACTGGTTGCAACACTCCTCGAGATTTTCGCTGTGAATGATCAGCTCGAACTCGATGGTGTCCCCCGGGGAGACGCCGCAGATGGTGGTGGTCAGGGTGCCGGGCGAATTGTCCAGGACGCCACCGGGCAGGGCGAAGTAGTCGGGATCGAAGGTCATCGACGCCGGCGACAGCCCGAGCAAGAAGGCATGGAACGCCTCCACCGGGGCCATCTGATCGAGATTGGTGAACTCCAGGGTGAGCTCGACGCAACCGGAGTCGAACTCGCCGAAGGAGTAGTTCTTGAGCTCGTTGCAGCAGACCGGCAGCTCGACCTCGCGGTCGATGGCGCAGCACTGGAAGATGGTGCCATCGTCATCCTTGGCCATCAGGCCGATAGCCAGCGGGATGAAATCACCGGCCTCATAGCCAGAACCGGGGACCGGATTGAGGGTCAACTCGAGGGTCGGCAGGGCCTCGCCGGTGCCGTAGGTGGTGGGGCTGTAGTCGACGACGTTCGGTTCGACATCGACGAGGATATCACCGTTTACATCGGTCACATCGGGAATCAGCACCTTGACGACATCGAACTCGCTCTTGTTGATGATGTCTACGGAGTACTGGTAACTGCCCTGCTCGATGGGTATGCAGTGGATCGTCTCAGATTCGATGTTGGCGCAGACGCTGGCGCAGTTGTAGCTGTGGGGGCGATAGCACTCGACATCGAAAATTTGCTTTTTGTCTAGGGTTGTGTTCGGAGAGCAATCCACATCGATGAGATAACTATCTTGCATGTATGGTGGAGCAGGGTTCGACCCGGTGCTGGGTATGATGGCAAAGCCATAAATGTAATCCGGATTGTTCACATGAAGCGCATTTGAAGTGGCAACAACGTTGCCATAGGGATCGAAATCAACCCCGCCACAACCATTTCTTCCAGTACTAAAATTGCCCGCATGGAATTTATCTGCATCGCTGGCTGTCCAAGATAGATGCGAACCCGTGTATTCAAGCGTAAAGGCACTATGAGGAGAAACATCTTCGAGGACAACATTTACTCCTCGCTGAGTTACGACCATTCGGTTTCCACACTCAAACGCGATGTCAGCAACTGGCCACTCATTCCCACCCAAGGCAGGAATCTTGAATTCCCTTGTCGCGCTGTTGGGAACGAAATCCCCGGTTACTGGATCGATGGCCACAGACCAGATCTCGTTGTCCTCAACAGGATCGACACCCGTGGCCACCACATTCCAGACAGCATAATACAGGCGACTCTCGGGCTCATTGATTCGCAGCCCCCAGATTCTGCGTCCCAACTGAGTGAACATCTCGTTGACGTTATCTTCGATGGGGACTAGCGGATTGCCGATGTCGTCCGTTTCTTGAGGACGACCATCCACACCGTGGTCGAAAGTTGAATAGATGCTGCCAGGACATCCCGGAAAAACTGCGTAGATCTTGCCATCATCAAAATTGCTGATGTACAGCACTTCGAACTGGAAACCTTCTAGCCCTGTTACGGTGTAGTGATCGAGTTGCCCGAGACTCGCTTCAGAAGGGTTGGGCAGGGAAATGACTTCACAGATGGTGCCATCGTTTCCGTCGAGTTTGTACACCCCTCCAGATCCTAAACTGCTAAAAACACCCTGGGGACAGCCGAATGTATTAATCGGCGTTGCGCTGACATAGATACTCGGAGAAGGTCCATCATCGAGGGTCACTCCGAATACCTGTCCTAGATTCCCCACTGTCCAGGAGTGAGCGTAAAAGGGATCGAGGGGATCGGTCGGATCTCCTGGCCCTGAATATCTCGTTGGAGCCCAGTTGACGTCGGTACCGGGAGCGTCGACTACAGGGTTACTCGTGTCGTACACCCCGACCACGTACCCGCATATATCAAGACAGTCAGTGAATGTGGCGACTGTCATTCCTTCTTCGATGGCTAGATGAACGGGAAACCCGTTAGCATCGACTACAATCGGACAATCGTCGAATGGATCACACGGCTGCGCCCCGGCTGCTGAAGGAATACAGATCATCGCCAGGATGAACAGCAGCAGGCCGAATTTCCTCGCCCAGCAAACAACCCGATGATCTCCACGAAATTGCGATGGATGGAAGCACGAAAAATTCATCTCACTCCTCCTCACGAAGCTGATAAAAAAATCCCCAAACAGAGCGCGGAGACGATGGCATTCAGCGGGCAGGTTTCCCGCAGAGGGGGCGTTGCGCCCCGGCCTTACGGCCATGGTGTCCGGTCGTTTCCAGTAAGAAATCTCAGAGCCGTTTGCGGCATTCTAGGGCGGTTTCGCGTCAGACCTAGAACAACTTTGGACCTTGATCTCCAGATTTGAATACCGTGTTTGTTTACTCGAAATGAACAACGACTCGTCATCATCGGCAACCATCGAGCCGCTACCAGAAACAGCGGCCGCCCCCCGCAGGGGGCGGGCCGCCGTATCGGACGTCTTCTGTCCATCGGCACTTGCCGAAACTAGAATCCCCAGCGAAGGGCCTCGACGTGGCAGTTCCTCGGAACATTTCCGGATCGACGGCCGATCTCGAAGGGGCGAGGGGCGGTCCGAACCCTGTTGGGGTTGCAGATGAAATCCTTGGGATTGACCACGATCCTGCTATCGCCCCCTTGGTTGGCGGGTGCGCATCGATGGCGAAAAATGATCGCGGACACTCGCATCCCATCAGCGCCACCGCAGCGGACCTCGAAATGGTGGTCTACGCTGTCGCCGGGAAACCCGAAGACGAACCCGCGGACCCGTTCGACTTCCTCTACAGCCCTCTCTGCATCCCTTTCTTCATCCTCGACTTGCCTTTCTCGCTGGTCACCGACGTGATCACTCTCCCTAATGATCTTTACCACTCCGATGAGATCGACAACGATGAGGAACCCCAACAGAGCGCTGGAGAAACCAATTCCACTCCGTCGGGAGCGCCGCTACCAGAGCGTCTCGACGCTGGCGATAGGCCGGTTCGATGAGGTACCTGAACTTCCTTCTGGTCTCGGCGCTATGGGCCGGGTGTCAAAGCAACCCAGCCGCGGATCCGACGGCAGCGGATCCCCCCGACGGGCTGTTCTCGATCATCGAGCCGGTCGCAGATGCCGACCCATCCATCCGCCATGCCGTCGAGATCGGTGTCCCGACCGTCATGCGAGTCGTATCGCGAGGAAACTCGGTGACGGTCAGTTTTCCGACCCTTCGGTCGATGAACCTGACGGTGGGCGACCGGATGGTGACGGGGATCAGGTACGAACAGACCGTCTATCGTGACGGAGTTGCACGACTTCTCAGCTGGGGTCTGCAAGGCGGGCTCGCCTTCGAACCGGGCGAAATCGTCCTGACACCGGGTCGAGACGGAGTTCCCGAGCCGGGGCAAGAGTTCATCCTCGAGCAGCAGGTCACGATGTTCGAGACCGACATTCCCACACAGCACATGTGGTCACCAAGGCTTGGCAAGCACTACCGCGTCCTGTGGACAAAGACATTCCGTCAAACCATCAAGTGAAGACGCCGCCAGCGGAGTGCCGGATGCATTGCCGTTGATCCGGGTTGTCGGTTGCCGATCGATTCGAAAACAGCGGCCGCCCCCCGCAGGGAGCGGCCGCTGTCGGTCGGTCGGTCGGTCGGTCGAGTTGTGTCGGCCCTCTACCCTTTACGGACAGAGCGAGAAGGAGGCACAACCGATGGGATCGAATGTCGGATCCGGTCCACAGCCGGGGAAGGGCGGGGGCGGAGGTGTACTGCCTGGAAGATTGAGAATGTAGGACACCAGGTAGATGGCGTCGGCGATGTTGATAGGCTGCCCATCATCGTTGGAATCGCAAGCGTCCTCGCAATCGCAGACCACTCCGTTGATTCCAAAGGCATGGTTCAGAACTTTCACGATGTCGATGACATTGATGTTGCCGTCGACATTGGCGTCGCCACGGACGAACTCGGAGTTGCCAGTGATGGTGGAAGCAACGGTTGCCGGGGCAAAGGAATCATGACAGGCCCCGGTTCCAGGGCCCCATCCCGCAAGCGCAACGGGTACCGGCATCATTCCGGTCATGCTGGCAATATCGATAGAGTGGACGCCGGGAGTGAGAATCTCGTATTGCGCCTCAGCGATCACATGAACACCCGGCATGAATGAGCTTGCCAGAAAGAAACTAGGGATTTGGTTAACGTTGAATCCGGTCGAGTGGCTCTGATACCGAAAGTAGTCAGGAGTTATCGGGCCTGAAGCGACGCTCGATGGGAGCAGTTGGAGTCCGATTGTATTGTGACGGACCCCGAAGGACACTCCATCGACTGCATGGCCAGCAGGAACCGTCAATTCAACTTTGACCGTAATGACGGCACCAACGTTTCCGCTGCCCCCACCGACAGGAACCGCCTCCAGCTGGAAACCTGGGTTGGAGATGTAACCAGAAAAGGTCGGGCAGGAAGCTGCGCAGCCGAGGCTATCAGCAGTTGGATCCACACCGCAGCTGGGAAATGGCGCAGGAAGAGGAATCGCCGAAGCACGCCAATCCAGAATGAAAAATGGATCGGCAATATTCAAGTTGCCGTCATCGTTCCCATCCGCGGCATCTTCACAGGGAGGCGGACAACCGCCAGCGTATAGGTAGCTCAATATGCTCACCGCGTCTCCGACGTAAAAATCGATGTCGCCATCGCTGTTGGCATCTCCCCGGACGAAGATCTGGGCAGACGCCGGAGCGGTGAGCAGCACCAGCAGCAACGGAAGCAACCAGAGGATGGGATAGCCGCTCGCCAGTTTCGCGCTGGAAAACACAGGCTCCCTGGAGATGGTCGTCATTCGATCCATCGTACCCTCCAATCATCGCGGGCTTCATTTCGCGGGTCTCACCAACGCCCTTGCGTCGTGAAACCAGTTCACACAGCAAACGGAGATCGAAGCGACCTCCTATCTTCCATCCGGTTGCACACGGGAACCGGACATTCTTTCAACGAAACGAAATCGAGTGCGATGATGTTCCGCCTGGAGGTTGCATAGCTCTTAGACGGCGATGAATGGTTGTCGATGTGTACAGTCGGAGTGACTGAATTCAAAAGGTTGTGCCAGGGATGGCACGCCAGGAACTGGACGGCTGAACACCGGATCGAGTGCAGATCGATTCGAAAAAAGCGGCCGCCCCCCGAAGGGGGCGGCCGCTGTCGGTCGTCCGGGTTGTGTCGGCCTTCCATCCTGTTACGGACAGGGCGGGAAGAAGGCACATCCGAGCGAATCGGGTGTCATGTCAACGCCACAGTTCGGGAAGGGCGCAGGCGGCGGTGAGCCATCCGCGAAGAGGTAGAGCAGGGTGAAGATCGGATCGCTGATGTCGAGGACGCCGTCATCGTTGGTGTCCTGACCGTCGCTGCAGACCTGCGCCTCGCCTACGAATATCGTCATGAGAGAGAACTGTACATCTCCCACGTCAAGGACCCCATCGCTGTTGGCGTCTCCACGCATGAAAGTCGGCTCCTCGCACTCATCGGGGACCTGGTTGCCGTTGAAGTCCTGTGAGAATCCCGTCTCGAGGTCGCACTCGTCTGGGATGCCATTGCCGTTGCAGTCGTTGCTGAAGCCACTGGCGATGTCTTCCTCGTCTTCGGTTCCGTTGCTGTTGCAGTCGCGCAGAAGCCCCGAGGTGCGGAAGACGTAGGCGGCTCCTGCGTTGGAGCCCAGCCCATCATCATTGTAAGCACCGACGACGATGGTGGGGCCAGAGATCCCGATCGATGCGCCGAAGAAATCGCCGGAGCTTCCGACCGAGGGGATCAACCGCTGGATTTCGAACCACTGACCGGTCTGAAGATCTCGTCGGTAGATCGTCACGCTGCCGGTGGCGGGGTCCTGGACTTCGCCGATGGCCAGGATGTCTCCCTCGAGGGCGATGGTCTGGTAAGTGGGACCGCCGCAGCCGCTGGTACAGGTCAGCTGTTGCGTCTCGATCCAGACGCCGCTGTCGGAGTCTCGCTCGAAAATGCGTGTGCTCGCCGGCGGCACGTTCGGTCCGTCGAAGCTGGCAAAGGCTGAGATGACGAGAACCCCGTCGCCGACCGCGACCGAGCCGCCGAAACTCTCGTACTGTTGTGGGGTGGAGGAAAGCAGCTGCTGTTCCAGGTTCCAGTCGCCGTCGGCCGATTCCTGCGTGTAGACGTAGGCACTTCCCACCGAATATCCGATCCCCACCGAGTCATCTGGACGTCCGATCAGGATGGTCCCGTCGCCGATGGCGATGCTGCGCCCGAAGGAATCCTGGTTCGCCGGACCGATGGGAGGGATCAGCTGCTGCTGCTGCGACCACAGTCCCGTCTGTGGGTCGAACTGGAAGAGGTAGACGCTGCCGGTGAAGATGGTCGAGTCGGTCGGGTCGCCGACGGCCAGCAGATTTCCGCGCACCACCACCGTCCTGCCGAAGGAGTTGGAGGAGTTGCCGCTGCCCGGGGTGAGGATCTGGCTCTCTGACCACTGCCCCAGGGCATTGCGCACGAAAACGTAGACGGCGCCGCTACTGGAGCCGGCACCATCGGCGCCGGGCGCGCCGACGAAGATAAAATCTCCGGCGATGGCGACCGAGGTGCCAAAGAAGTCCATCGAGGAGCCGTTGGAGGCGAGCAGCAGCTGTGTTTCTTGCAATAAACCCGTCGCTGCATCGCGTTCGAAGACGCTGGCGCTGCCGCTGTATGCACCGAGGTCATCGTCGTAGTTGCTACCGATCACCAGCCGGTCGCCATCGACCGCCACCACCCGGCCGAAATGGTCATCGGGCTGCCCCGTCGGCGGTAGCAGCCGCTGCTGCTCGTCCCAGCCGCGAGGTGCAATGGTGCAGGCGGGATCGAGGGTGCAATCGGGATCGTCGCAGTCGATAAGCAGGTCGAAATCGTCGTCGATGCCGTTGGAGCAATTCTCGAATGTGCAGGCGGGACAGTCGCCGTCATTCAGCCACACGCGGTTGGGCTGGCCAACGTAGTTCGCCACGAAGGCGTCGAGATCGCCGTCCCCGTCGAGATCGCCGAGTGCCACGGAGCGGCTAATGAAACTTCCCAAAGCCTGTCCGCTGCCGCTGTAGGTGCCGGGAGTGCCCGACTGTAGCCCGCCTTGATTCAGGTACACGCGGTTGGGCTGGTTACTGTTCGCCACGAAGGCGTCGAGATCGCAGTCGCCGTCGAGATCTCCGAGCGCCACGGAGAAGCTTACGAAAAAATTCCCCAAAGCCTGTCCGCTGTCGGTGTAGGTGCCGGTTCCGTCATTCATGTACACGCGGTTGGGGTTAGCTGCGTTCGCCACGAAGGCATCGAGATCGCCGTCCCCGTCGAGATCGCCGAGTGCCACCGAGGTGCTCGAGAAGCTCCCCAACAACTGTCCGCTGTCGCTGTAGGTGCCGGGAGTGCCCAATTGTAGCCCGCCTTGATTCAGGTACACGCGGTTGGGCTGGCCAGAGTTCGCCACGAAGGCGTCGAGATCGCCGTCATCGTCGAGATCTCCGAGCGTCACGGAGAGGCTATTGAATAATCCCAAAGCCTGTCCGCTGTCGGTGTAGGTGCCGGGAGTGCCCGACTGTAGCCCGCCTTGATTCAGGTACACGCGGTTGGGCTGGCCAGAGTTCGCCACGAAGGCGTCGAGATCGCCGTCGCCGTCGAGATCTCCGAGTGCCACGGAGCGGCTATAGAAGCTCCCCAGAACCTGTCCGCTGTCGCTGAAGGTTCCGGTAGTGCCCAATTGTAGCCCGCCTTGATTCAGGTACACGCGGTTGGGCTGGCCAGTGGAGTTCGCCACAAAGGCGTCGAGATCGCCGTCATCGTCGAGATCTCCGAGCGCCACGCTTGTGCTCCAGGAGCTCCCCAAAAACTGCCCGCTGTCAGGGTAGGTGCCGGTTCCGTCATTCATGTACACGCGGTTTGGCTGGCCAGAGTTCGCCACGAAGGCGTCGAGAACACCGTCGCCGTCGAGATCTCCGAGCGCCACCGAAGCGCTGTAGAAGCTCCCCAGAAGCTGTCCGCTGTCGGTGAAGGTGGAGCAAGGGAGTTGTGCTTCGATGGTGGTGGTGAACGTGAGAGAGAGGAGGAAAATGCAGAATTTTTGCACTGGAGCCTCCATGCGTGGAGAGGAAAATTGCTCACCTGTTGTGACCTTCTGCACCCAGACCATCTGGACGCACAGGGGCCAGGGATCTCTATCCGGAATAGCGCAGGTATCGGACGGTGTTTTTTCCTGGTGGGTTGGAAGTCAGAATTGTTCCTCATCGCGAGCAGATGGCATGCCTGGATTCCTTCAACCCTTCAAAGGCTGACACACCAATTACTAATGAAGGAGTACCGGTGCAGGGGTCCAGGAAGTTGAAAACAGCGGCCGCCCCCCGCAGGGAGCGGCCGCTGATAGTCGGTCGGGTTGTGTCGGCCTTCTACGGACAGCCGGAGCTCTCGCATTCGAGAGGAGGATCGGCTGGAGTCGGATCGGGGGTACATTCGGTGCCTCCGACCGGAGGAGGTCCACCTGCGAAGATGAAGGTCAACAGGAAGATCGGGTCGGCAACATCGACCTGGTTGTCGCCGTTGACGTCGCCGGCTGCGACGCAATTGATGGCCGCCGCGCTGAACAGGTAGCTCAGCAAGGTGATGGTGTCGCTGATGTCGATGGATCCATCGCCGTTGGGATCGCCGGTGCTGATGGGGGGTTGGCCGGAGACGGGGTGCAAGGCCACCGCTCCGTCGATGAACTGGGGCGCGATCGGCTCTCCGGAGACGATCACCAGGTTGGCCAGCGCAGCGCTGTCGGCCCACACCAGGGAACGGACGGATGAACCGCTGGATCCGGCGATGACCTCGGGATTCGTCTGGAAACCCACATTCAGGACCGCGATCTCATCGTCGAACTGGATCGTCCCGTCGAAAACGACCGAAGCGGTCAGCGAGCCCGCAGAGGCATCGACCTGGAAGAAAACCGGAGGGACGCCAAGGGTCTCCAACAAGATGTCTGAAAGCTCGATGGAAGTGGCCTCGATCAGATCCCGGTCGTAAATGAGTGCCATCGAGAAGGCCTGGGTCTCGCTGGGGAACCCGGCCGAGGTCGGATCTTCCCGAATCGAGAGCCGGACGTCGAAGGATGCCTCCCCCGTGTTTTCCGGGTAGTTGACGTCGATAACCGGAGCGATGAAGACAAAGCCATTACCGATGCAATTGATCTCACCGATACAATTGGTGTCATCGCAGTCAATTAATCCGTCGTTATCATCGTCGATGCCATTGCCGCAGATCTCCCCCGCCGTCGGGCACAAGGGCTGCTCGAAGACGAATGCGCTGCCGCTGTTGGTGCCCTGGTCGTCGTCATGTAGGCTTCCAACGACGATGGTGTCGCCAGAGACGGCCACCGAGAAGCCGAACCAGTCCTCTGCCGCCCCGTTCGGATCGAGCAGTTGCACCGGCGGCTGCCAGACGCCGCCGACGCGCTTGAAGGCGAAGGCGCTGCCGCTCTGAAAGCCTTGGTCGTCGTCATTTCGGCTCCCGACGACGATGGTGTCGCCAGAGACGGCCACCGACCAGCCGAAGCCGTCCCCTGGTGCCCCGTTCGGATCGAGCAGTTGCACCGGCGGCTGCCAGACACCGCCAACTCGCTCGAAGACAAAGGCGCTGCCGCTGTCGAAACCCTGGCCGTCGGCAAATGAGCTCCCAACGACGATGGTGTCGCCCGAGACTGCCACCGACCAGCCGAAGCCGTCCCCTGGTGCCCCGTTCGGATCGAGCAGTTGCTCCGGCGGCTGCCAGACGCCGCCAACGCGCTCGAAGACGAAGGCGCTGCCGCTGCCGTAGCCTTGGTCGTCGTCAGATGGGCTTCCGACGACGATGGTGTCGCCCGAGACTGCCACCGAGATGCCGAACCAGTCCCCTGCCGCCCCGTTCGGATCGAGCAGTTGCACCGGCGGCTGCCAGACGCCGCCAACGCGCTCGAAGACGAAGGCGCTGCCGCTCTGAAAGCCCTGGTCGGCGTCATTTCGGCTCCCGACGACGATGGTGTCGCCAGAGACGGCCACCGAGTAGCCGAACCAGTCCCCTGCCGCCCCGTTCGGGTCGAGCAGTTGCTCCGGCGGCTGCCAGACACCGCCAACTCGCTCGAAGACAAAGGCGCTGCCGCTGTCGACCATTGCGCCTTGAGCATTGAGGGCCCCGACGACGATGGTGTCGCCCGAGACTGCCACCGACCAGCCGAACATGTCCAATGGCGCCCCGTTCGGATCGAGCAGTTGCACCGGCGGCTGCCAGACGCCGCCAACGCGCTCGAAGACGAAGGCGCTGCCGCTGTCGTAGCCTTGGTCGGCGTCAAATACGCTTCCGACGACGATGGTGTCGCCCGAAACTGCCACCGAGTTGCCGAAGCCGTCCAGTGCCGTCCCGTTCGGATCGAGCAGTTGCTCCGGCGGCTGCCAGACGCTGAAGCCGGCGCAATCGGGGTCTTCGCAGTCGATCCAGCCATCGCAGTCGTCGTCGATGCCGTTGTCGCAGACTTCCAGCGACGGCAACTGGCAGGTGGGGTCGAGGGTGTAGATGTAGGCGCGTCCGATCGGCCAACTAGGACCGCCGCCGTTGAGGAAGTAGTAGCCCCCGGCGACGGCGATCGTCTCCCCCGAGATGCTGACGGCGCTGCCGAACCAGAAATCCTGGGCGCCGTCGGAGGCGAGCAATTTCTCCGTCTCGAGCCAGGGCCCCGTGAGGGTGTCGCGCTGGTAGACGAAGGCACTGCCGCTGTTGGGGCCCTGGTCGTCATCCCACTGGGATCCGATGACGATGGTGTTGGCGGAGATACTCACCGCCGAGCCGAAGTGATCGACGGGAGCCCCGCCGGAGGGCAGCGGCAACGGCGTCGGCTGCCAGATTCCCGCGTAATCGCGCTCGAAGACGAAGGCGCTGCCGCTGTCGGGGCCCTGGTCGGCGTCGCCGGGAACGCCGATGGCGATCACATCGTCGCAGATGTCCACCGATTTGCCGAAGCGATCGCCGGTGGTACCGCCGGGTTTGAGCAACTTCTGCGTTTCCTGCCAGAAGCCCATGTTATCGAGTTCGTAGACCAGGACGCTGCCGCTGCTGTTCCCCTGGACGTCGTCGTAGGGCTGCCCGACGACGATCACATCATCCATGATGCTGACGGAACTGCCGTAGCCCGATCCCAATCCTCCCCCGCCCAGGTCCGACAGTTCCTGCGTTTGCAGCCAGGCTCCATTGATATCGCGTTCGAATAGATAGACGCTGCCCTGGTTGGAGCCGTTGAAGTAGTCGAACGCGCCAACCACCAGCACATCGCCAGAGACGCTCACCGACGCTCCGAAGGTATTGCCTGAAAACGGGCTCGAAGCGGTCAGTTGATCGACCTCCAGCCACAACCCGCTCTGGGGATCGCGCTCGTAGACAAAAGCCCTGCCGGTATCGAGGAGACCGTCGCCGGGCTCGCCGATGACGATCACATCGCCAGAGACGCTCACCGAATAGCCGAAGTGATCCACTGGCGTTCCGTTCGGGTCCTGGAGCTGCTGGAATTGGATCCACTGGCCGGTCTGGGGGTCAAGGAGATAGATGTAGGCAGCGCCTCCCTCCGTCATACCGTCATCGTCGGCGATACCGACCACCATCACATCCCCCGAGACGCTCACCGACATACCCGCGAAGACGTACAGCGACCCGAGTCCAGGAGTCATCTGCTGTGTCTCGGGCCAGCATCCGCAAGCCGGGTCAGCCGCGCAATCGGGGTCTGCGCAGTCGATGAGACTGTCCAGGTCATCGTCGATGCCGTTGTTGCAGACCTCGGGGAAAACGGCCTGGACAGTGCACGAGACCGAGGGGCAAGGCGGCCCCGAAAGCACGCCGGCAACCACTGAAAACTCGTGCACACCGGGCTCCTGCAAGGTAACCCAGTAAACTGTAATCGGAGGGCCGGAATAGACGACGACTGGCCCTCCAGAAGGTGGGGTCATGATGATGTCCACCGACGGGTAAGCTTGCTGATTGAAGATGTTGATCTGGGCCGTGTCAATTGACGGCAGTGAGCAGGACACATTGGGTGGCGAACAAGACACGAGTTGACTGCAGTATCCATAGGCTGGATTGGAGTTCGAGTAACATTTCTCGGCCCTGATCTTGAAACTATGAAACCCGGGAACCAGCCCGCTATAGGTAATGCACCCACTGCTAGATCCAGTTGAGCTGATCGGGACGTTGTCGACGTATATCGTCGCCCCCGGCCAGGTGAGGGGCCAGGAGCAGTTCGTGCCGGAGATATACCAGCAAATTTGGACAGAATCGATTCCGTTTTGATTGCAAGTGAAGTTGCTCACGGTTTGCGCATGGGCGTTTCCGCCAGGCACGAGCACCGCGGCCACCAGCAGAACGGCGAGAATCGCGGCGCGGGGGAAGCAGCGCCCAGAAAGGACAACAGCAGGCAGATTTCTGAAATGAGTCATGGATGACCTCCTTCTGTCCCCCATCCGGAACCAAACAGGTATCGGACCGTGTTCTTTCCTGGTGGGTTTGAAGTCAGAATTGTTCCTCATTGGGCGAGGATGGCATGCCTGGTTTCCTTCAACCCTTCAAAGGCTGGCACACCAACTACTTGGGAAGGAGTACCGGTGCAGGGGTCACGGAAGCTGAAAACAGCGGCCGCCCCCCGCAGGGAGCGGCCGCTGTCGGTCGGTCGGGTTGTGTCGGCCTTCTCCAGCCGCTAGGGACAGGGCGGGAAGGAGGCGCAACCGAGTGCGTCGGGTGTCGGGTCGACGCCACAGCTCGGGAAGGGCGCAGGTGGCGGTGGAGCGGGTGGCGGAAAAAGGTAATTCAGCAAGTAGATGGCGTCAGCGATATCTGGAGGATTCCCATCGTCGTTGACATCAGAAGCGTCATCGCAGGGGCAGTATCCGGTACACATAGTAGGGAAGATGCAGCAGAGAAGATTGATGGCATCGGCAATATTGAGGCCGCCGCTTGCGTTGGTATCACCACGGACGAACTCGGGGGCGCTAATGATGTTGGCCCCCACGGCCGCCGGGGCAAAGACATCAGAGCAAGCGGTCATGGAACCAAAATCCACTGCCGTCAAGGCCACTGGCACTGGCATCTGGCCGGTCATGCTGCAGAAGTTGATGGTGGTGGCTCCAGAAGTGAGAATCTGGTACTGCGCCTCGGCGATCACATGGACCCCCGGACCGAATACAGATCCAAGTAGAGTAAAAGTTGGGATCGAATTGCAATTGAACCCCGTCGAATGGCTCTGAACTTGAAAATAGTCCGGTGCCAACGGGCCGTGAGCAATACTGGGTAGCAAGTCGAGTTCCGCAGGATCGTGGCAGACACCAAACGATATTCCCGTGACTCCAAAGCCCGGCGGAACCGTCAATTGAATCTCGGCTGTGAAGATGGTACCCACGGATCCACTGCCTACACCGACAGGGATCACGTCCAGCTGGAAAGCTGGATTGAAGGTGTAACCGGCGAAGCTCGGAGTAGAAACGGCGCAGCCAAGGCCATCAGCGGTTGGATCGATTCCACTGCTGGGGAATGGTGCCGGAAGAGGAAGCCCAGATGGACGCTGAGCCAGAATGTTGACGGCATCCGAAATATCCAAGTTGCCATCATCATTTGAGTCTGCCGCATCGTCACAGGCAATCCCCCAGCAGCCAGTAAAGAGCTGGGTGAAGATTTCCACCGCGTCTCCCACGTAAAAATCGATGTCACCATCGCTGTTGGCATCTCCTCGGATAAAGGTCTGGGCAGACACTGAAGAGGTGAGCAGAACCAGCAGAAGAGGAAGCAACCAGAGGATGGGATAGCCACTCGCCAGTCTCGCGTTGGAAAACACAGTCTCCCTGGAGATGGTCGTCATTCGATCCATCGTACCCTCCAATCATCGCGGGCTTCATTTCGTGGGTTTCACCAACGCCCTTGCGTCGTGAAACCAGTTCACACAGCTAACGGAGATCGAACCGATCTCCTATCCTCCATCCGGAACCACACAGGTACCGGACATTGTTTCAGGGAAACGAAATCGAGCGCGGTGATGTTCCGCCGACTGGTTGCTTCGCTCTTCGACGGCGATGAAGGGTTGTCGATGTGTAAAGGTGGCATGACTGGATTCAAGAGGATGTGCCAGGGATGACACGCCACCAACTAAACGAATATGGATCGAGCTCAATAACCGGGGAGCCCCAAAGCAAACGCCGGCCGTCCCCTCTGGAGGACGTCCGGCGTCTGTAGGGCTGTCTTCACTCGAGGTGCGTACTCATCGCATCACTAACAGCCCGAGAGACAGTCGAGGCCGTCAATGGTCGGATCCACCCCACATGGATCGAGGGGGTCTGGGATCGGCTGGCCATCGCTGAACAGGAACTGTATCAGGAAGATGGGGTCTGCAATGTCGAGCACGCCATCGTCATTGGTGTCTCCTGCATCCTTGCAATCCAACGCCGGTGAGCCGCTCGAGACATTGTAGAGAATCATGATGACGTCAGCCATATCAAGACTGCCATCGAGGTTTCCATCTCCACGATAAAAGTTGGCCGGTGGAGAAGGAGGCGGAGGCGGGATCTGAACGCTGAGGCTACAGACACTTGAACTGACAACGACTGAACTGGTCGCACAGGTGTCGAGAACCTCGATCTTTACCTCGGTACTGAGCAGATCGATTGGGAAACAATCGTTCAGCCAGTTCGACGTGCCGATTGCAATGAGAGTCCAGGTTGTCCCATCCCCTTCGTAGAGATTGACGAGGTAATCGTCGCTTATTGGCGGATGACATTGAGAATTGATGATCCACCCAATACCCACCTCACCAGGAGCGCAACCGGTCAAATCGCATTCGAACCAGAATATCGATTGCGCCTCGGCCTTTCCCCCTGGCAACAGCGCCGCCATGAAGAGGCAGATGAAAAGAAGGACTCCACGGGGAAATGCACTCGCGTTCATTCGCGCAGGGATTGCAGTCTCCCCAGAGAAATGCTGAGGAGTTATCGCCTCTCGCGGGTGAGTTAAGGTCTCGAACATAGCGACCCTCCAATCATCGCGGGCTTCATTTCGTGGGTTTCACCAACGCCCTTGCGTCGTGAAACCAGTTCACACAGCAATCTGAGATCGAAGCGACCTCCTATCTTCCATCCGGTTGCACACGGGAACCGGACATTGTTTCAGGGAAACGAAATCGAGTGCGGTGATGTTCCGTCGGCTGGTTGCTTCGCTCTTCGACGGCGATGAATGGTAGTCGATGTGTAAAGTTGGAGTGACTGAATTCAGAAACACGTGCCAGAGTTGTCACACCAGGAAGTGGATGCTTGAACAACTGGCCGAGTGCAGATCGAAAAAAAACAGCGGCCGCCCCCCGCAGGGAGCGGCCGCTGTCGGTCGGTCGGGATGTGTCGGCCCTCTCCCGCCGCTAGCAGGGTGGGTAGTTGTCGCAGCCGAGACCGTCAGGAGTGGGATCGGGACCGCAGGTTCCTGGGCCTTGAGGGGACTGCCCATTACCGAACAGATAATGAAGTGTGAAGATCGGATCAGCGATGTCCAGCTTCCCATCATCGTTGATGTCAGCAGCATCCTCGCATTGCGGAAAGTAAAGGGATGGGCTGATTCCCATGACGTAATACAGCGTGAAAATGGCATCGGCCGAATCGATATTTCCATCGACATTGCTGTCCGAACGCACGAAATATGCGTTGTTACAGGTGGCTCCGCCTGTGGAGCTCAGGCACCAGCTGTTGAGGACTCCAGTATTGCCAGCAACGGTATCTGTGATTTCCAGGGTCCATGCTCCCAATCGACACTCGCCGATGAAATCGGCCATCGTACCCGGGCCTGAGGGTTTCATCGCGTTTCCGGAAGCACTGTAGGGCGAGGCGTTGGCGATTCCGGAATCGTCATAGGTGACATGAATGTTGCTGGAGCTGCCGCCGTTGTTCTGATGGGTGGTCACCGTGGTTCCAAACGGGCTGGTGACAGTCACCCGCAGGTCCCCCACTGCCGGATGAGTGACGCGAACCATCATGTCGAGATCTGAGATTTGCTGGGTCACAGTGCTGATGATGGTTTCAGAAAGCAAACCAGAGCCAAGGTCCGGAATCGGTGCCCCTGAAACACTGCATTCCACCACCGATGAGGACGAAGAGCTCAGTATGCAGACATCGGTGGCCAGCAAATTCGTGCCGGTGTTATCGTACACGTCAATTCTGAACTGTCCCGCCGTAGATGGATAGCAAACATCCATCGGGGAACCGATTTGAATGCTCAGGAGAAGGTAATTGCTACCCACCCACTCGAAAATTTCGACGACCGGATCAGAAATAACTGGGCCACCCACGACGATCCAACCGAGACGTACCTCGCCGGGGTTGCACCCGCTGTCGTGGCAGCCGAAGGTGACTGTCGTCTGGGCGTCAACGCCCGAAGAGGGAACACACAGCATCGCGAAGATCAGCAGCAGGAGGAGGCCTGCAGGGCCAACACGGGGGGTCCCGGCATTCATCTGCGGATACTCCGCTTCCTGTCGGGTTACGGTGGAGTTCATCATTTCCATGCCTTTCCGTGCGTGGGCGCTCGAGGGTCTCACCGGAGCAACCTCTGCCGGCGGTGAACCGCTCAATCTCAAGATGCGGGGTTCTTTCTCCTGGTGAAGAAGGAACCGTCTCACCTTCCGTTCCCCCAGGCCCAGACTGTCTGGAGCGAGCGAGGTCAGGAATAACCATCGGATTTGTTGGAGGCATCGGACATGAAAAATTTCTGACTCAACTAATTCATCAAACTCAACGAGGTAAACCGGGTTGACTCATGCCCGCGAACGGCTCATGAGCACTGAAGATATTCGTGGGAAGTGCATAACGGTTCTGAATCATCAGAAACGGAGCTGAAGCGCAGCAGGGGTCCGGAAAAAAAAGTCGGCCGCTCCCCATTGGGAACGGCCGACCAGTGTAGGGCTGACTTCACAATCACCCACCCTCAACGCCTCACGGACAGGGTGGGAAGGAGGCACAACCGAGCGAGTCGAGTGTCGGATCCGGTCCGCAGCCAGGGTAGGGCGACGGCGGCGGAGAACCGCCCGTAAAGAGGAAACTCAATTTGTAGATGACATCGCCGATATTCACGGTTCCATCGTCGTTGACATCGGAAGCATCATCGCAGTTGCAAGTCCCGCTCGATAGGAATATGCAACCAAGGAGATTGACCGCATCGGCGAGGTCACAGGTGCCGTCGGCATTGGTGTCGCCGCGGATGAAATCGGAGAAGCCGACGATGGTGGAAGCGACGGTGGACGGAGCAAAGACCACGTGGCAGCTTCCCGATCCAGTCGATCTCGCCGACAGCGCGACGGGTACCGGCATGGAGCCGGTCATGAAACAGAAACCGACGGTGTGAGTGCCGGAAGCGAGGATCTGGTACTGGGCCTCGGCGACAACGTTGACTCCAGATGAGTAGGTGCTGGAACCGGTCAGGGAAGGGATCAGGTTGACGTTGAACCCGGTCGGATGGTTCTGGGCTGAGAAGAAATCGGGGACCAGCGCACCGGAAGTGATGGTTGCCGGAAGCAGCTGCAGCTTGGTCGGATCGTGACAGACTCCGAATGACAGCCCGGTGACATCAAAGGTCGTCGGAATCGTCAGCTTGATCTCGACGGTGACGATGCTGCCGATGGTGCCGCTGCCGCCAGCGACGGGAGCCACCTCAAGCAAAAATGCGGGGTTGGGGGTGTAGCCGGTAAAAGTTGGGCAGGAGACGGCACAAACGAGGCTATCGACGGTAGGGTCTGGCCCGCACCCGGGATAGGGCCCGGGAAGAGCGGTCGAAGACATGCCACTGGTCAGGTTGAAGATCACATCCGCCGTCGACAGGCTGCCGTCATCGTTGGCATCCGCTGCATCATCGCAGACAACCGAGGCACATCCGCTGAAAAGATGCTCTAGCAGGGCGACCGAATCCCCGAGATAGAAGTCGACGTCGCCATCGCCATTGGCATCTCCGCGGATGAAGGTCTGGGCAGACACTGAAGAGGTGAGCAGCACCAGCAGCAGGGGAAGCAACCACAGGTAGGCATACCTGGTCACCAGTCTCGCACTGAAAATGGTCATAGGTCGCTGCATTGTTCCCTCCGATTCGTTGCGGGCACCAATTTTATGGGCACACAGACGCCGATGCGCCGTACGCCACTCGATTCCCAGCGGGCGAAGATCGAGGCGATCCTCTATCCACCATCCGGAACTGACCCCGAACCGGACCTTGTTTGTTCGGTAACGAATTCGTTCTCCAAATTGTTCATCGTCGGGGTTAACGGCACCCATGGATACCTTCAGCCGAACCAGGGATGGCACGCCAAGTTGTGGACGTACCGGAACCGCACTCGAGAGAGGTGAGGCAACTCCCGGGTGGGTCTTTCTACCGGCTGGAAAAAGGCAGGGGGTCCGCCGCGTGGCAGGAAGGGCGGGGCCAGAGTGAAGCGGATGACTATCTTCAGTTAGTGGCGGTCGAACCGTTCCGACGCTTGTTTCTGAACTCCCCACCGCTAGGATGGATTTCACAGAAATCGGCCCGGTCGTCGTTCTTTTCCGGATAGAACGATGGAGTTCTGGACCGGGATGGTTTCCTGTTTCGATAACCGATTTCACCGGGCGGAAAGTTTCGAACCGGGTGTCTCTGCCCCGCAATGGAGGCGATCGATGACGGTCAAGACCACGATCCTGGCGCTGATCCTGGCCCTGTCGGGGGCGGGATCCCTCTTCGGCCAGCAGACCAACGGTGAATTCCGCCGTGGCGACTGCCAGGTGGATGGCCGCGTCGACCTCGCCGACGTGGTGGTGGTGATCAAATACCTCTTTCAAATCCCCCCCTCGACCCCCCTCTGCCTCGACGCCTTCGATGCCAACGACGATGGCGTCGTCGACGTCGGTGACCTGGTCGAAATCCTCAACTTCGTCGCCCTCGATGGAACCTTGCCGGCGCCGGTCGGCAGTTGCGGTTTCGACCCGACGGCGGATGGGCTCTTCTGCGACGTCCCCTGCGACCCTCCGACGGCGACCACTCCATCCACCGATCACCGCATCGATCTAAATTACGCTGTAATTTTTCCGCTGGAGTGGCTCGTTTCCGTGACCATAGACACCCCCGATCCGCTTGCAGGATTCTCCCTCGGTATCTGCCACGACCCAGCAGATTTGATGCTGGTGGATATCAGCTTTGGGAACGACCTTGCTCCGATACAGCCGGAATTCGCGGCGTCGATCGTCCTTCTCGACGGCTTCACGTCATATGTCCTGGTCAGCCTCTTTGGATCGCAGACCCTTCCCGCTGGAACTTCTCTGGAAATGTTCGTATTGACCTACGTCACTGGCATCGTCGCTCCGAGCCCGACGATGCAGATCTGCCCCTGCGACACCCTCGGGACCAACCCGGTGACGTTGTTGATGGTCGATGGCGATGGCAACCCGATCGTTCCCACCACCTCCTGCCTCGGTCATCCGACACCTCCACCTTCTGGCATGTTCGCCCGCGGCGACTGCAACGACTCCGGCAGCTTCGATATCTCCGATGGGATCTTCCTTCTCGACTACCTCTTCGGTCAGACGCAAACGGTGAACTGCGCCGATACCTGTGACTGCAACGATGATGGCTCGATGAACATCGCTGACGTCGTCTACGCCCTCGCTTACCTCTTCAACGGCGGACCGGAACTTCCAGACCCCTTCCAGGTGATCTGCGGGCCGGACCCGACCGACGATGCCCTCGACTGCGCGAGTTACTACTGCTTCTGATCGCTGAGGTCGCCGCCGGCGGTAGCCATCTCCTCGAGCAGACGCCAGCTCACCAGCAGCATCCGCGGCAGATGGAAGGGACCCTTCCACAGGTTGCCCTTCCACGTTGAAGCGACCGAGCCATCGCGGCGCAGGTAGCCGAACCACTCCCCCATCTCGGGATCGGCGAAGTGTTCGAAGGACCAGTCGATCACCTTGCGGTGCATCCGCTCGTAGCGAGCCTCGCCGGTGAGGGCGTGGGCGTAGAGGGTGGCGAGGGCAGCCTCGCAATGGGGCCACCAGAACTTCATCTCGTGCCAGTATTCCTGCACCGGGCCGCCGTCGAGATCGACGAAGTAGAGCAGCCCGCCGAATTCCTCATCCCAACCGCGCTGCCACATGCCATCGAGGATCTCGCAGCCGAGGGCGACCCACTCGGGCTTGCCGCCGCGGCGATGGGCCTCGGCGAGAATGAACCACGCCACCTCGATGGCGTGGCCGGGGTTGAGGGTACGCCCATCGACGTGGTCGATGGGCGTGCCATCGGGAGAAACCACCTCGAGGAGGGCGCCGTGCTCGCGTGAGAGAAAGAGGGTGGCGATCTCATCGATGGCGCTGTCGATGTCGGCATCGAGATCGTCGCCGAGGGCCGACCCCAGCGCCTGGGCGGTGGCGATACGGCCCAGGGGGTAGCCGATCGAACGCATCGGCCGGGTCACCGGGTCGACCTTCGGCGCCATCTGCCCCGGTTGCTCGTGACCATCGACAAAGCTGCGGTAGAGGCGGCGCGCCTCCTGTGCCGCTGCTTCATCGGATGTGAGGGCGGCGTGTTCGGCGAAGGCGATGGAGGCGAAGGTTTCACTGAAGAGGTAGCGGCGGCGGCGCAACGGCTGGCCATCGCGGGTGACCTGGAACAAGAGGTGGCCATCGTCGCCGTAGGCGTGAGCTCTGAGGAAATCGATGCCGCTTTGGTGGGCAGTGCGCCACTCGGGGCGATCCTCGACGGTGCGGCAGAGGCGCCCGAGGAGCCAGGCGAAGCGGCCGTGGCACCAGATCCCCTTGTCGTCATCGACGACCCGGCCATCTCGGTCGAGGTGGTGCAGATAGCCGCCGAACTCACTGTCGGGGGAGTGACGGAGCCAGAAGGGCAGAACGTCATCGAGGAGGGTGTCGCGATGAAGGGCGATCAGGGCTACGATGCGGTCCGGTTTCACGGTTCCTCCTCCGACACACTCAGAGCCCCTGGCACGAGACCCTACAGGTCCAGAAAGTTTAAAAAAACCGTCTGCTTCGCGGAGATTGCCGGATTGAGAGAGTGGGAAACCGGAAAATGAGGTCCGCCGTGAATGGTGCTAACCGTTCAAATGACGCCGTTTCGAGCCCTTCCTCCACTTACTGGAGCGTCGCTCTTCGCCTGATGCCGCTCATCCCTGGCTGGGGACTGCTGCTGTGCCTCTCGGCGTGGCTGCTGGGACGAAGCTCGCACCCCGTTCTCGATCGTCACATGAAGGCGATCGGAAACCTGCTCATCACGGTGTTTGTTGCGGCGGCGACCCTGGTGACTCTGTTTCTCGCCAGCGGGTACATCGCCATCAGCGGCTGGATGGAATTTCGGGCGGCGACCTTCCCGGCGTTGTTGATCTTTGCGACACTGCTCGGTGGCATGGCTCTCTTTACCGTGGTTGTGCTCCTGATCGGCGCGTTCCACGCGAGCAACAGGAAGATCTACATCTATCCACTCTCCTTCCCCTTCCTCGGGCAAGTGACCACCAGCAGGAAGGGGAAGTGACGGGGGCGTCCGGGCACCGCCGGTGCACGTGGATAGCCTCAACAACCCGACCGTCAAGGCGACA
>JYMV01010056.1_pt2 | contig 24466 bp, 32 predicted proteins | sample 338911 | NCBI WGS metagenome assembly JYMV01 (sample SAMN03354496, study PRJNA234377) | hydrothermal vent metagenome | biome: Deep sea; feature: Hydrothermal plumes at the Eastern Lau Spreading Center, Western Pacific Ocean; material: Seawater | place: Tonga | collected 2009 | depth 2000 m m
CTGCCTATGGTAGCCATTGAGGTTTCTCCTATGTTATTAAGTTATTTTGACCATTCCATATCAACCATCTCGTCTACTATGTAATCGTCTTCCGTTCTTTGAGTTTCTAACTCTGTTATATCGCCAGTATCATCATAGCCTACTACTTTACCAGCAGTACCTTGTGCTACATCTGCGAGGTCTCTTGCATTACTCATAGGGACTCCTTAAGGTTTAGGGAACTCAGCTTTAATTGCTAAGATTGCATCTTTGTGAGTAGTAGTACCATTGATACTATCATCACTGATTAGTTCCATTTGGTTTAGGGCGTTGTATGCTTCTAAGCGTGAGCGTGCATATTCTGTAGCATCGTCCTCAGCTTGGTTCTGTTCTGCTAATGCAGTTACTTGGGCTAACTCAAGAGGAGTTAAATTTGTAGGTGTATCATCAATAATACGTTGAACATTACCTCCTACGTCTTGCATACAAGCATCAAATAATTCACTAGCTGCTTTTAATAAATCTAAAGTACTCATACTGACACCTCCATTACTGTTAAACGACTAATCCCTGTTGCGTAGGGATTACCGCCGTGAGTTCTATTCATCCAAAAGCCAGGACCCCCTGTACGTCTTATGTATATACGATATGCAATAGTACTTGAAGCGTTCGGGCTATCTATGTATTGACCTGTCGATTGGTCGATTGTGGAGTTACTATCAGCATCGTGTGTAAACATAAAGTGACCTTTAGCGTAGTTAGGATTTCCGCTGCCTTCTCCCCAAGCACAGTCTGTCCATCCTCCACCATTAACAGAACGATAAACCCTCCAAGCGTGCTCGTGGTTACCTTCGTGCTCAATATGAGCAGTAACAATAAACTTACTAGAAGCCCCTCCCACTACTGGTATATTTACTGTGTATAGACCTGTTGCATTCCACGAGGTGTCACCCCAATATTGATGTCCGTTGTAAGAAACTGCATAGGTATTTAATAATCCTGCAGGTCCTGGCTTATTACTCAAGTCATTAAAGTTACCGCTCTGAGCAACTGAATGTAACGTATTAGGGTTAAACTTATTAACCAAATCATTATAATCACCACTTGTAGCTACATTATGTAAACCAGCTGTAGGCGTATAGTTACCTAAAACACCAGCTACACTAGTTCTCTGAGTAGCTCCCTCATTCTGTACATTAGCAACCTGAGCACTTCCCTCAGAGTTAACATTATTAACCTGTACTACACCTTCACCAAGTACATCAGAGACTGAGGTAGAACCTGCAGCAGCATCAAGTGCCTTAGATAGAAGTAATACTTCCTTTGTATCGGTAGCTGCATCAAGTGCATCTATCTTTGTTTGTAACGTGCTATTTAAAGCACTAACATTAATTGCCATTTATTTCTCCTATAATCCTGCAAGTGCTAAAACTTCTAGCGTATCAATATCCAATACTGCCTTATCAAGGGCTGCTGAATTTATCTTATCATCAGTAACTGCATTGTCCTTCAAGTCCTGTGTTTCCACAGAGTTAGTAGAAGGCTCTGCCATAGCTACTGGTACTGTACCGCCAATATATCCACTCATTATGTAATCTCCATAATTGAAATATGTACATCAGCAGCACCTGAAACAGATGATTTAACCTTAATGGTATCTCCTGCTTGTAATACAATCTTACCATCGATAAATGATAATGCTGCTCCTGCTGGAACTACTGTATCAATACCAGTTAGATTAATATCGTTAGTACCATCACCTGTAACTACTGTCACATTAGTATTAGCCACTGTTGTATTCGATACTACACCACCAATCATCACCGTAGTGGTAGAAGCAGGTGTTGTATATACCGTTGTTAGAGAACTACCTATGGCGTTCCCTGTTTCTCTTTTAAATGTATTTGCCATTATTTCTCCTATCCTAGTGCTATTGACATCGCAACCGCTGCCGATAAGGCATTAGCTTCACTTACTGCTGCTGCTAATGCACTTGCTGCTGACTCACCTGCCTTAGTAGTTGCAATACCTGCTTGTGTAGTTGCTGTAGCTGCATTAGTATCTGCTGTTAGTACCTCTGCCATATTAGTAGCTACAGAACTAACATCTGTAATTTTAGTAGCAACAGTATTGATATCAGTAATATTAGTAGCAACAGTATTAACATTAGTAATACCACTTCCTACTGTATTAACATTAGTAATATCTGTTCCAACTTTAGTTACGTTAGCATCGTTAGTAGCTACCGTAGTAACATTACTATCAATCGCTGCTACCTTAGTAACATCACTATCAATAGTAGCCACCTTAGTAACATTAGCGTTATTTGTAGCAACAGTTGTAATATTAGTATTATTAGTAGCGACTATAGTTACATTGGCATCGTTAGTAGCAACCGTGGTTACATTACTATCAATAGCACCTACTTTATTAACATTAACAATGTTATTGGCTACTACCTCAATCTCTGAAGTGGTCTCCTGTAAGTCTAGAGCTACTGTATGTACCTCACTGATTGTCTCAGTTAAGTCATCAGCTACTTCAACTACCTTAGCTATATTTGTAGCAACAGTATTAACTGAAGCGATATTAGTTGCTACCGTACTGATATTAGCATCATTAGTAGCTACCGTTCCAATATCTGTATCTCTGGAAGCTACTGTTGTAACGTCCGAATCAATATTAGCTACCTTAGTAACATTAGCATCAATAACTGCTACCTTCGTAACATTCGCATCAATTGCTGCAACCTTACTTACGTTAGTATCGATTACTGCTACTTTAGTTACGTTAGTGTCAATCGCTGCTACTTTAGTTACCTTGGTATCAATATTGGCTACTTTAGTAACATTAGCATCTATTACTGCAACCTTAGTCACATTTGTATCAATAGTAGCTACTTTAGTAACATTAGCATCAATTGCAGCGACTTTACCTACGTCTGTATCTCTAGCAGCAACAGTACCTATATCTGTATCTCGAGCTGCTACTGTAATAACCTTAGCTATATTAGTACCAACTAAATCTACATTAGTTATTGAACCTGCTACTACTTCAATTTCAGAAGTAGCCTCATTCAAATCATCTGCTACTGTCTCAATCTCTGAGATAACCTCGTTTAAATCATTAGCTACTTTAACAACATCAGCTACATTAGTAGCGACAGTGCTAATGTCAGCAATGTTTGAAGCTACTGTATCAATACTAGTGATATTAGTAGAAGCTGTATCAATGTTAGCAATAGAGGTATGAACCCTATCTAATTTAGCAATAGAGGTGTGTACTCTATCTAAGTTGTCTATTGAAGTATGAACCCTGTCTAGGTTATCAATACTATCTTCAACTCTATTGATATCAGCTATATTCGCTGCAACAATACCTGCTTCTGTAGGAGTGATTAGTAAATCATCCTCTGTAGTACCAACCTGTATGGTTAGTGTTAATCCTGTGGCAGGTGCTGTGTTAAATACAATTGCATTGTTGATAATGTCATAGGTACTACCACTTTGTAAGACAGCATCAATGAAAACATTACAATGATTATCCGAAATAATAAGGAAATCAACACTGTATATCTTAGTAGTGCCATTAGTTGTAAAAACCTTATCTGAAACCATAATTAATTCCTATATTGTTTTAGATTTAGTTGAAAATCTACCTGTTAAATTGATACTATCAATGCAGAAACCTTTACTACCTACCGATTTAATCTTGATACTAGTCTTCTGAGCTTCTCCCATAATAGTAGCCGTAGGTCCACCTTGGGTATGCCTATGGAATACCTTGGTATGTTGTCCTACTGTTACTTCTATATCTTGGTCACTTGGGTCTCTGTCTTGTATCTTTATTCTTCTGATTTGTAGTCTACCTAGTTTATCATCTACTTTATTCACTCCTCCTGCTTGGAAACCCCACTCGTTTAGAATGATATCACTGGAGTAAGCACCTGTATCATCTACAAAGGTAGGAGATGTAAAGTTCTGAGACCTTATACTTACTTTACCTAGTTTCCTATCTGTACCTGCAGTTGTAACTTCGTCATACATAATCATAAGACTATCATCTACTACCTTAATATTGAAGATAGTGATACCTGTTATCTCCCACTTGTGCCAAGCACTTTGGGATTTCTCCTCTCCTTCCCACGTTTGGTCATACACATAAATTGTATTACCACCTGCAGGTAAGCAGAATAACTGGTCGTACTTAGTACTAACTTCTACTGCAATTAAATCATCAGGGATGTAAGTAGGTACGTGACTTGTTATATCTGTGGCATCGTTACCTGTAGAGCCTGGTACGTTATAGTACTCTCTCATTTGTGTACTATCTCCTCTATTAAGAGGAAAGTAAACATTAGGTCCGATTGCTTTAGGACTGATATTTGTATTAATAGGGTATGTAGTAGTTTGAGCTAAACTAGCATTATCAGGACTAAGAGCCTTCTCACCACCTAATATGTATTGAGCGTGAGTACCGAACACTAGTAAATTCTGATTGAATGGGATAGCGTACTTCAAATTAGCTACTGTATTAGTATCTACTGCTACATCGATAGGGTCAGTAGAGAGTAAATCTGTTACTGTTGTTCTAAAGAAGTTCTCATAGATACCTGTCTCAGACATAATAATGTTATCAGACGATATGAACCCTAATCTATTTCTATAGAAGAATACATCCTCAATAGTTCTTGAGTGAAAAGCACCTGCATCATCTGTAAAGCTTACGAAACTAGGCATTGAGTTACTGCTTTCATCTCCCTTATCCCTATCGTAGTAATCAAATGCTTTAAATGTAAAATTACCAATAGCAGTTCGTTCTAGAATATGAGGCATAGTAGAGTTCTGGAAACCATCTTTAATACCAGGTGCTACTGTTTCTATCCAAGCCTCTCCTTGGTTCTTAATCCAAGCCCAGAAACCTTCAAACTTATTCTTCTCATCACCTGTTACATTAACAAGTGTTTGTAAACCATAGTAAGTACCCATTGTATTAGGTAAGTCTTGTAGTTTCTTAAGTACGCCTTGCCAACCTTCTGATGCTTGGTTACCCCAACTATCGGATGTAGTCCAAGAACCTGAAGTATTCTTATAAATAATAGAACCTGAGCTACTAGCTCCTACTTGTCCTGCTAATGTAGAAGCAACTAAATCTGATTTACCACCATCTTCTGTGTTCTTATTACTATTAGTAGTACCGTTGATAGTATATGTGTATGTATTTTTAGTAGCGTTATCAGCTCCACCATAAGAGATGTAAGTTCTCTTAACCCAGTAGTAAGCGTGTGACCTATGTAAATCTACATTAGAAGAGCCGTGTGTATATGTTGTACTCTCTAATACTTCCTTAGTTTTATTAACAATAAAGGTAGTATCGCCTACTGTTACTGCAGCGAAACTCTTACTTGCTTGAGCAGTACCTGGTAATCCTAAATAAGAGTCTGTACCACTATCTTGTAGTACTCCACTCATATCATAGGTCTTCCAAGCACCGTCAATTATAACAATGATATATGCTTCAGTTCCATCACCACGTTCATAAGTATGGATAAAAGGAGTATGCCCAAGGAGGGTATTATCAGTAGAAATGTACTCCAATGGATTACGTCTTCGAGTGCCTTCGGTAAAGGAGAGATTACAATTAATCATCTCATCTACAGTAGTATCGTGACGAAGTTCTGGAGCTTGTTGGCTAACACCATTAATCAATGAAGGAATGGTCTGATTAACTTCCATAGTAACTCCTTAAATTGCGGTAGGGTTCTGACCTCTACTCATCGCCCTAGTTGTTGATATCTCATCGAATATAGAATAATCACCAGACCAAATATCTTCACCTCTAACAGTAGTGGTAGCATCTACTACCTCTTGAGCTAAAACTTGGTAGGCATTATCTACTCCCACTACTCTGATATAGAGTTTCATCTTAGCTTTAGCTACTACTAGTAACTGTGCGATTGAATGTAGGTCATCAAATGCTATCTCCCACGTAATGTCCGCTTGTACGGTTTCCGTAAATATGTAGGTTGCATTCTCCTTATCATAAAGCTTGCCACTCTTTACAATATAGTTCTCATTTGTTTGAGAAGCATCTACGGAGAGTGCTCCTGCTGGGATTGCAATATATCCAGCAGCATCGGGGACTAAATCCCAGTCTTCATCTGTGTTGAAGTGATAACCTTGTGAAAGAATCTCAATAAGGGACTCATCAATTATCGTATCTGCTAATAAGCCTTCATAATGTCCTTCCTCCCAAACACCTGCAGTAGGTGTAGCACCTGTACAAGCAATAGAATTATCGAACTTAGTCCAAGTACCTGCAGGTGAAGCACCTGTACAAGCAGTTTCGGTAGTATGGGTGGTGATAGAACACACACCTTCTGTAACAACTCCACTTATAGAGCAGTAGGGTTGTATAGAGGTATTAGCTGGAATAGGACTTTCACCTATAGTTGTCAAGCAAATATTAATTGCATCGTTATATCTATTCATAATATCCTCTATTTATAATTTGGATGAAACACCCTCCGAAGAGAGTGCCTCAATTAGTCTAACTAGTGCTTACGCCTTAGATAAACGGATTGAACAACCAGCGTTAAGTACGCCTTCGCCCATTGCGTAAGAAGAAACCATCAAAGTACCTAATTTCTCAGGGATGTAGTTTGCTTCTGACTTGATATCTAACAATTTAACAACACCTACTGCGTGTGGAGTAAAGATGTAACCCCACATACCTGTGTTAATATTATTAGAAGTCATAATTGGGATACCTGCGATAGTGAATACATTACCTGTATCAATACCACCGTTACCATTGGTCCAATCACGATTTACTGCTTTATCAGACTGTACTAAGTTGTAGTAAGCTTCAGGTGTGATTACACATACCTTATCGCCTGCAATGTCCTTAGTGTCCATAGTAGAAGCAGCATCGAAGATAGCTTCGACTAGCTCATTAGCAGTTAAAGTTGTACCTAACGTAATATCAGCGTTCTTAGTCGGCTGACCTACTTTAGGAGTAGCAGTCGCACAAGCATCAAGCTGTGCTACTACCGCTTTATCTACTTTCTTAGCTAGTACGTTACCCATCTCAGTTGAGTACTGACCACGAGTTTCGTAGTGAGACATAGCTTCTTCGTAATCGTCCACAAATACTGAAGAGTATTTACGAGCATCAATCGTGATGATTTGCTCGTTTGAACCAATTGATGAAGGAACTACATCCGCACCAGGAGTGTGAGTCTTAACATCAGTAGCATCAGACAAAGCACCAATTACTGGGAACTGTGCAGATTTACCGTTGTTAATAGTACGTGTGTTTACTAGTGGTAAGAATACATTCTTTGTAGAGAATGCAGTCAATACCTCGCCACTGAAGATTTTAAGGGCTAAATCCTTATTACCTGCAGTACCACCGAAGTTAAAGTTCGGATTTGAAGTTGTAAATGCCATTTTTATATCCTATATAAAAGTTAAGTTAAAGTTTTATATAGTAATACGTTGTGTCTAAAGGGTATCTCTCAACCACCCCCTCGAGGGCAGTATCAAGGCAATTATACTTACTTGTGTTACTATAAGAAATCAGATAGAGCCAGCTTACGTTGCACTTCTGCTCTGTAAGTATGGTCTACCTTATACTTAGGACTAGACATAGCTTCCATCATATCGCTTTTAGTTGCGAAACCACGGCTACTACTACTAGCACCTGAAGTACGATTACCACCAATCAGTTGAGGATTGGCAGCTTTGTAACGAGCGTGAAGCCCTTGGATTGCAAACCGAGCACTCTCTGCATTATCTAGAGTAGCATTAAATGCCGTTTGTTCGCTTTCCGACAGAGTAGAGCCAGCCCATTGAATCATAGACTGGTACTCAGCTTCACTACCAACCTCACTTTGCAGTGCGTTAATAGTTTGTTGCTGAATAGCCTCTTGTCCCTGTATGTAAGAATCGACCACCTCCTTTGATAATCCAGACTGTTGAAGTTTGGAATACGTCTCGGGAGCTAACTCGCCTTCAGTTACATATTGTTCGTAGAGAGCATCGAAATCTAATCCTTTACTCTCTACTGTTTCTTTAGCCTCATCGGTAGGAGTAGGAGGTGTTTCTTCCGTCACTACTTCTTCCTGAGGTTCTTCTTGAGTTTGTTGACCCATCTTAGATTGAAGCTCTGTATAAGCCTTCTCTAATTCACCAACATCTTTATATTTACCAGCTAGTAATACATTCTCTGTATCACTTCTTAATTCTTGATTTGTTAGTTCCTCGCTTTGGTTTGCTTTGTCCACCATTGCTTGGTCGTGCTCGTTTAGCTGAGGTGCTTCCTCCGCTTGGTTTTGTATCTCTACTTCGCTCATTAGTCGTCTCCGTTGTTGTTATATCTTCATTAGTATAGATTTTCCATCTAATTTCTGACATTAGCCCTCCGCTAATTGCTGACCTACTGCTGACCCACCTGATTGTGCTGCACTATCTAACCCTGCTTGACCTGCTTGCATAGCCATCGCTTGCTGCTGTTCTTGTTGTATCTGTTCTTGAGATTTAATTATACCTTCTGCATCTAAACCTAGAGAAGTAGCTACTCTGTTAATCACTGCATCTACATTAGCGTGCTGAGCAAATATTTCAGGACCAAGTAGTTGTTGTAGGGTTTGTGCAAACATAACTAGTTTGTTATAGTCGTGTCCTCTTCCTAGTGCTTCTAAACCAGTAACAATAACTGGCTCTACTAATCCTTCAGGTAGCTGTGTCTTAGAGTTCTTAAAGATAATCTTAACTAGAGGTAGCTGTAATTCCTGTGAAAGAATAGAATAGATACCACCTAACGCATCTTCAAGTTCACCTGCTACTAAACGAATCTCTTCGGCAGTAACACGTTCAGCATTACGAGTAGCTCCTTGAGTTAACAAGAATGCGGATGCAAGACGTTGCTGTATTTCTAATGCTAATTGATAAGGGATTTGCATATCGTTGCCCTTAGCAACCTGCAAAGTAGTGACATCTGATGCCTTACCTTGTACGAAATCACCTGACTTAGCTTTAGATAAATCTCTAGCTCTAGTAGTTCCTGTAGGGTCTACCAAGAATACAATCTTAGATGAAGCTGCTGCTCCTTCTACCATACCTTGGTTTAATGCCTCTAGAGAACGGAGGTCACCTAGGTACTGCTCTACTAAACCTCTACCATAGTCTTCACCATTGATAGCTGTCCAACGTAGTGCAAGGAAAGGACTGTCTTCAGCCTTTACTTCTCCTTCAGAACCAGGAACTACTTCACCTAGTACTTCTTGATATAGAGAGTACGAACCTGTCTCAGTAATCCTAGCACAAGTATATAAATCAGTATCTTCGTCTGTTAAGTCTAGTTCAGGTACATCAGTAGGGTGTACTGTTTCTTTAACAATAATCTCTACTACTTTACCCAATGCGTTACGTTTAACAACGTATTCATTTAGGTTATATACTCTTAACTCTTCATCTTCAAGACGAAGTAAAGCATTACCTGTACCGATTAGAAGTTTTAAAGCCTCAAACAAAGGTACTCGATATGCTTTCTTCTCTATATATGTGTAAAGGTCTCGCTCGAAAGCAGCAAGTGTTTTCTCTAACTCAGCTTCTTGCTCAGCATTTAACTCCCCAACATCCTCTTGATTAGGCATTAACCTAAAGAAAGGAGCGTTAGGAGGTAATAGAGTTAGTAGTAATTTACTAGCCAGATGATTTACTGCTCTACTTCCAAGAGATTGATAAGGAGTTGTTAATACATCTTGCTCCTTATGCCCTTGCTTAGTAAGCATAGAAGGAATAGTAAGTGAAGCACAATCCCTAGCTCTGTCTAGTACTGTTGACTTCTCGCCCTCTAGTTTAGACCATCTAGCCTTGAGTGTTTCTGTGCGTTCTTCTGCCATTCCTTACTCCTTAATATCCCTTAGATACTCCAGACTTAACGCCTGACTTAGTAGAGATAGCTAATCTACCCTTACCTTTCTTAATCGCTGTAAGCTTCTTCTGTTTCTTAGTTCCTTCATCGCCTGGAGTAAATGTAGCCTCTGTCACAGGTGCTGATGATGGTGGTACTGGTGGTGGTGGTGTCGGTGCTTTAGAGCTGCCAAATAATCCGCCCATAGTTATTCTCCTGTATCTCTTAGTTGTTTTAATAATCGAAGTAATTCTATTACTCCTGCCTGTTTACCTCTATCAAAATCAGATAAATGTTCAGTGACCATACGGTCAGGATACATTTCTTCTAGTTTTGTAAGTAAATCTAAGGTTCTTCTTGGAAGTTTGTCCATTATATAAGTATGCTTTTATCGGTTAAATAATAACCTTCTGCCCTCCATTTGAGCTACGATGCCCACCACCACACGTTTTGAACGTGGGTGTTCCTATTATTCTAGTAGGAGCTTCGTCTCTACATTTAGGACATATACTAGGTTCATTCATATCCTTCATTGCTCTTCTAACTTCATACTCGTGGGTGCAGTTATTACACCTAAAATCATATATCATAATTATTCCTCAAGTTTAATTAATACTAACTACTAACTACTCTACTCTTTCCTTCTTGTTTGATTGTCTGTATGAGGAGTTTATAGCGTTCCTCAATTTCTTCTCTCTTTGCTTTCTCTTCTCTATATAACTGACACCACGAAACTGCTGAATCTGCAATAGCCCTTTCATATAATTCTTTCCTGCTCACTCTGCCACCTCTTCAGCCCATCTTAAGAATCTATAATCACGAGTCCATATTATCTCACCGTCTTTATAAATAGTAATAGAGTCATAATATAAATGTGCTCCCCTTGCTTCAGCCTTTAAGACCTTGATGTAACAAGTCTGTATAGTAGGGCACACATAAGTACCTCCACCTATATGCCCCTTACTAACTGTTTCCATAGTTATCTTGTCAGCATAAGGAAAACTGTACTTATTAGTATTGGCTAAGGATACCTCAGCATATGAGAGTAGGATAAAGAACACTCCCAGTAGAAACCACATCCAGTTAAAGTTTGCTCTGATTTTCTTAATACACCCTTTAGGTGAACACTCGTCTAACCACTCCCATCCTTCATTCCTGGTTTTTGAATATAGCCTTTGTCTTCCTTTCCATCCTTTGTATCCTTGCATTTCTGCTCCTTTAACTTGTGTTGTACTTCACGCATAACAGGCGTATCTCTAGTTCCGAAGTTAATCCACTTATACCCTTTATGCCATTCAAAGTTTGGTTGGTAGTTCTTCTTTACCACCCCCACTCTCCTGACATACCTCCAGCTGAGTAGTCAGTAACAGTACCCTCGAAGAAATTCTTAAAGGAATCTCCTGCTACAATCCACTCTACCCAAGGTAGGGGATTCTCTTTAACTCCCCAGTTAGGCTTCAGCCCTAGCATTAAGAGCCTCCTGTCCGCCAAATGTCTAATGTATTCTTTAACTTCAGCTTTAGTGAGACCTTCCACACTTCCAAGCTCGTAAGCCAAATCAATAACCTTATCCTCCAGGGACACCGCCACCCTGAACATTTCGTATATTTCTTTCTTAAACTCATCTGTCACCACCCTTGGATGTTCATTACAAAACTCTCTAAATAGACGAGACATACCCTGTACGTGTAAGCTCTCATCTCTGATTGACCATTCAACTACTTCACACATCCCCTTCATCTTACCTCTACGTTGGTAGTTAAGGAGCATCGCGAATGCAGAGAACAAAGACATCCCCTCATTACAACAGGTCTGAGCTAAAGCACTAGCTAGTCCGTGCAATGTAGAAGTATCATTGTTCTGCATAAACTCTACCTTATCTACCATCGCTTGGTAATCTAAGAAGGCTGTGTATTCACTATCAGGTAGACCGAGAGTATCGTTCAGTAGGGCGTAAGCTCTCTGATGTGTACCCTCTCTAGATGCAAAGGACATCAACATATTCCTAACTTCGTGGTTACGAAACTTAGGGATAAATAAGTCACAGTAGTTCTGACCTACCTGTACATCTGACTGTGTGAAGAGTCGTAGTATCTGAGTAATATGGCTCTTCTCTTTATCAGTAATCTTACCTCTCTTCCATTGGTCTACATCCTCTTGTAGCTTAACTTCCCACGTACCCCAATGAGTTTTCTCGTGTTCTTCTGCAAGCTCCATAGCCCATTGATGGTGGAAAGGTTTATAGGCTTGAGCCTCATCCATTAACCCTGGCAACTCAGACATTCTCCCTCCTCCTTAAATGAATTTAATTTAACCCTCTCTACTTTAATTCCTATCTGTTCTGCTTTACTACTGCTATTAGTTCTTAAGTAATATAATCCTTTAAGTTTGTCTCTCCAAGCTTTGAAGTGAACACTATTAACATAACTCTTATCACTGCCACTTGGAAAGAATAGGTTAACACTCTGTCCTTGGCATATGAAAGGTTGACGTTGAGCAGCGTGCTCTACAACCCAATGTTGGTCTAGCTCAAAGGCGGTCTTAAATACATCCTTCTCCCAATCACTTAGATAGTCCAGTTGTTGAACACTACCCTCGTGATGGATTACATTTCTCCATTCCTTCTCCAGCCACTCCTTATCCTTACCTAATCTGAGTCGGTGCTCTTCCATCACAATCTCGAGATACTTGTTTTTAACCAAGTGTGTACCCACGCGAGTCCTATGGACGTAAGCGTTAGACTTAATAGGCTCAATGCTAGCACTAGTACCACAAATAATACTGGAGTTAGCATTAGGAGCAACAGCAAGGAGGTGAGAGTTTCTCTTGTTTGTCCCCATTCCATCTTTGTATTCCCCTCTTACATCAGCTAAAGCTTTGGTTGTTTCTTCTGCTTGTTCTTTAATCAAATTAAACATCTGCAGGTTCTTACCTGTAGCAAGTGCAGACTCCCACGGTATATTTTTGGACTGTAAGTAACCGTGAAAACCCATAGCACCTAAGCCTAGACTGCGTTCACGTACTGCTGAGTTAACTGCCTTATGTAATACAGTAGGAGCATCCTCAATGAAACATTGCAGTACATTATCTAACATAGTAATTAGGTCACCTACTAACGAGGTTTCTTTCCATTCCTCAAAGAGTTCAAGATTGACGGAGGAAAGGCAACATACTGCCGTGCGATTTTCATTTGTGGGCAGATGAATTTCATTGCATAGATTGCTTCCTTTAATTTCAAGTCCTTCATCCTTTAGGGCTTGGGGTAGTTTTCTATTAGCTTCGTCAATGAAGTTGAGATAAGGTTCACCTGTTCTGAAACGTACCTCGAGTAACCTGCACCAAAGGTCGCGTGCCTTGATTGTATCACGGATATCACCTTCATTAGAATCACGTAAATCCCAGTCACTATCACTAGCAACGGCATCCATAAAATCATCAGTAATATTGACAGCATTGTTAATGTTAAAACACTTACGGTTTGCATCACCCCCTGTCGGCACTCTGAGATTAATAAATTCCATAATGTCTGGATGGCTAATATTTGTGTATGCAGCATAACTTCCCTTCCTTGTCTTACCTTGTTTATATGCAGTCATAGCTGCATCACTGACCTTTATAAAAGGTATAGGACCAGGAGCTTTGTCACTCACTGCTCTTACATCTCCCCAATGTCCACCTACCCCACCACCTTTAACAGATAGCCAAGCAAGCTCAGATTGATGGCTAATAAGCCCATCCAAAGTATCAGGAATGTAAGAAAGGAAGCAACTGATAGGGAGTCCTGAAGCACTTTCTCCAGGTGAAGGAGCATTACTAAGAATAGGACTACTGAACATAAACCAACCATTACTAACTGCGTCATATAACCTCTGTGCTAGTTCTAAATCCCCATCGCTATATGCAACACTTGCTCTAGCGTAAGCCTCTTGAGGTGATTTCTCTTTACCTCTTAAATAATAACCCTTAACAAGCTCTTGGGCTTGCTCGGATAGTATCTTATCTCTTGTTCTATCAATTGTTATTCCTAGGTACACCGCTTTCATCTTGTTTACTTCCCCATAATTTAATTACGTTATCACCGTTGTACTCACCAGGGCGTAGCATCCTTGCTACTCTAGCTTGTACTAAGGCATCCTCTTCTGTTAGCTCTTTATCAGCATAGGTTTCCAATATGACATCCCATACTTCTTGCTCGTTAGTCAAATCAAGGGGTTGAAGTATCTTCTCTGCCTTCTTTGGACCAACGCCTGGACAGCCTTTATAGCCATCACTTGTATCACCTGTAAGAGTTTGTAAGTAGAACATATAATCTGCTTCATCCTGCTTTACTTTATAACTCTTAAGGGTTCTGTAGTTGTAGTGAGCACCTACTGCTTGGTTTAAATCCTTGTCAATATGACAAAGCACCCACTCACTAGGTTCTTCATACATTCTCCACACACAGTAATCATCTGCTTCTACATAAGTAGGTGTGTGTACCTGTAATGTATCTGTCACATACCTACGGAGAGGAGTAAGTAACTCCAATGCGTGTTGAGGTGGTTTCCTGTTACTTTTATAAGAAGGAAGGATATCGAACCTAAATGTATTCTTAGGGGATAACACCATTAAGTAATCATCCGTATCTGTAGCCTCCATAATAGCCTCGATATTTGCTTTTATTCCTCTCTTAGCTTTAGTAAAGTTAGTGGTAACAGTAGTAGTATTTTCATCCCACTTAGTTACCTCTTGATTTATTGAAGCGTGTTTATATATTAAACTATCGCTATCTATTAGTGCTTTCATAATGGTATTCTCCACATTGATTTATTATTATCAATATAACCAACCTTCTTCATTTGCCAACTAGCCTTTCCAAAATCTGTATGGCTAGGTAAGCTCTTGTTTTCCCAGTTAAAGTTATAACCCTCAGCACATAGTTTTGTTATCTCAAACACCAAGATAATCTCGGGAGTAGCTGCAATATACATCACTTCCTTTCCTATCTTGTTAGCCTCATCTACTAAAGCATCGAACTTACCGTACTCTATTATCTGAGTGTTATAGTGTGTTCTTCTACACTTTAACTCAACTATGTAATCCTCATTCTCTGCATCCCATCTGCAGAAGTCACTATCTGTCTTTGTTATCCCCCACTTGAAGACTTCTTCGACCCTTTCTAGTAACTTATTCTCCCGCATCAAGGAAACCTCTCAATTCATTTTCAGGTACTACCCCTACTTTGATTTGATACTCATCTCCTTTATAAATAATTGTAGTAGGTACGCCCCTGATACCATAGTCGCTAGCCATCGCAACGCCATCATCTGTCTCAATATCCACACTGATTACTTCCGCATCAGGGTAGGAATCCATTACCTTTACAAATGTAGGTAAATATTGTTTACAAGACTCACACCAATCGGCAGTAAATCTAATAACTTTAATGGACATACATATTCTCCTTAAATTTTAAGTCTTGGCACAGAGGTGCTAGACATTGAGTTGCGTATAGTGCTTCCATAATATCGTCAACAGGGATATCGTATCCTTTGTCGTATAATGCTTGTAAGTAATCAAAGAGTAGGTCTTCAAATCCCTCTATGGGGAGTTCTACTCCTTGTTCTGCTATGTGTTCTGAAAATGTCATCTTCTTATTGTTCCTCAAGGTTTAGTTAACTCAAGCATTATCTTATTCAGATACCACTGAGCCTTCTTTAAGTCTTCCAATCCATTCTTATATTTGTATCTACTCACATACTTAACAACATTCCCCTCGAGGTAATTTAGTCGTTGGTCTAATATAAAATCTATTACTTCTATATTTCCTTGTTTGTAGTGACTTGGATTGATATTATCTTTGGTCATACTTGTCTCCTTTACTTATTGTTTTAAATCCTAGTTCCTTTAGGATATGCAATGTAGTCAGCATACTACATATTATCTTGTCGTCTATTGGTAGCCTAGTAGTAGCTACTCTTTCTATCGCCTCGTCAATTCCTATCTTCGTACTCACCGACTAGCTCCACTACTACATAATTCTCACCGTCTACCCCACCAAACGAAGTAGACATACCAGTAACGTAGTCGTAGTTATCATCTTCGAGTGCACCGTACTCAACCATAGCATCCATTAGGAATTTATGTAGAGGGAAGGTGTAGTTATCTATATCCTTCTTCCTCTTATCTTTAAAGTACAAGGTATAGTGAGGTGTGAGTGTTTTATATTTAGGTAGTGTTTTTATCCACTCTTCAGCTACCTTATGATATGCCTTCTTTACATTGTTCTTTACTATGTAGTGCATAGGTAGCCAATTGTTAATGCTAACTAATATATCTCGTCTCTTGTCTCCCCTTCCTTTCGTAAAGACAGGTAGAGGTAGTATTGCCTTAGTGAGTGTCGAGCCAACTGTTTCCATCCTTTGCTTCTCCTTCAAGTTTAATTCTGAAATTAAGAGTGCTAGTAACTTCAGCAAATGTTGCTTCCGCAACCCCCTTAACCTCATCAACTTGAGCTTCTAACACTTCCATCTGTACTTCATCGTGGATATTGCCTACGAACCTAACATCATATTTAGTTAGTTTCTCAGCTAGTAGTACTGTGTAGTACTTCATCACGTACGCACCAGCAGATTGTAGTAGTGTATTTAGTGCTGCGTGTGGACTGCGTATATACAAACGTCTACCTGTTAGTCCTGTGATGTACCCCTTCTCTGCTGCTTTAGTAACAGATGTGATGAGTTTCTCTAGAGCAGGTAGTGTTTTAAAGAATTTCTTCTTCAAGGCTTTACCTTCCTTAGCTTTACCGCCAACAATAGAACCAATCTTACCGTCACCTGCTCCATATAAGAAAGCATAGATAAAGGTCTTAGCCTGGTCTCGTGTAGCTAGTCCTGCTGCTTCTTGGTTTACTGTGTGGATATCCTCTTCTAATACCTTCTTACCGTATTCACCCCCATCCCACTTAGCCATATAATGAGCAAGCATTCTTAACTCTAAACCACTAGCATCAACGCCTACAATTCTATATCCTTTATCGGCTTTGAATAACGCTCTACATTCCTCACCCATAAATGAACGGCTACTAGGTGTCTGTGCTACGTTAGGTTTCCTATGAGTACATCTACCTGTGACTGCTCCTAATGTATCAAGCTGTCCGTGGATGCGGTCATCATTACCTACTAATTTAAGCCAAGCATTGTTACCTTCTGCAACCATACCTAGTAGCTTATTCACATCGAAGAAGTGAGATAGTAGTTTAGCTTCGGGATACTTTAATCTACCTAGTACCTTCGAGTCCACAACAGGATTACCCTTCTCTGATAACTTAGGCTTCCACCCATATAGGTCACCAAACCACTTAGCAATATGCTGTCTAGATGCAGGGTTAAATCTAGTTAACTCAACACTAGAGTGCTCCCAATGTGCCATCCCATTTCTATTGTAAGGTGGGTTCTTGTATGACTTGTGTGACATACATAGGTACTTAGGCTTAAGGACTTTATGTAACTCTTCTTCTACTCGTTCCTTCTCCTGCAGAAGTTGAACGTGTAGCTTCTGTGCTTTACTTACATCAAAGAGCCAACCGTCAATAGTCTGCTGTGTAATAATCTTAGCAAACTCCTGTTCAATTCTTAAGGCTTCTGCAGGTAACCAAGTCTTAGTTAGTAACTTCTTATATAACTTTACAGTTAACTTTACATCCTGTTCACAGTACAGCAACATCTCGTTAGTAAACACATCCCAAGCATCTTCTTGTTTTCCGAAGTCTCCTTTGTTAGAGTTAAGCCTATGCCCCCAGGCTTCAAGAGAGTATCTCCCTTTGAGTTTAGAGGGTATATCTGACAACTCATCAACTGAGTGCATATTGTAGTAAGCTAACTTACTAAGTAGTAGAGTATCAACAACCGTATCACTTAATGATATGTTTGGATGTAGTTTGTGTATCACAGGTATATCAAACCCAATGATGTTATGCCCTATGATGGTGTCGTACTCACTTAGCATTAACAATCCATCATATACTGAGCAAGGTGGAAAGGAATGTAACTCTTCTTCTTCTAGGTCATAGAATGATAAGCAGTGGATAGTAGTAACTTCATCGAGTAAATTATCAGTCTCTAAATCAAAAATCGCTGTTTTCTTCATCGTCAAATTCTCCCTCAAATTCATCGCTTATGCACTCAATCCTACCAGTATCGTGGTTGTAGTTTAAGGTGTCAGCTTTACCTAACGCCCCTCCAAACCTATTCTTCAATACTCGTATTCCTATCCTGTCACCTGCTTCTTCTGATTGAGCATCACGCTCTAGTCCAATTACAGCATCACTTAGTTGGGCAATAGCACCTGAACCTCTTAACTGGCTGAGTGTTATCTGTGCTCCATCTTCGTGTCCTTTATCACCTGATGCCCTACGCAAGTGGGAGATAAGTAGCATACCCACATTAGTCTCTTCAACTACAGAGCGTAGCATAGTCATTAGGTTATCGATAGACCTGCGTTCGTCACCACCTTCCATACCTGAGATAACAATAGAGATGTGGTCTAGGACAATGTAATCCACACCACAGTTATGAATCATAACTCTTATCTTACTCATTAGGTTATCGGTCTCCATAGAACCGAAATGGTCATAGAGATACAGCCTGTCCTTACCGATAGTTTCATCCCAAGCTTCCTTCTTTTCCTCGGGATTTAATTCATCATCATAGAACAGAGGTTTATTGGCATACATACCTAAGAACTTAGTTAACGTACTACGCCAATTCTCTTCTAGTGCAATGTATCCAATCTTCTTATCCTGCCTAAGCATTAAGTCATAAGCAATCTCTCGTACTACTGTTGATTTACCCATACCTGAGCCAGCAGTAAAGGTAACTAACTCACCTTTGCGTAGCCCTTTAAACATCTCGTTCATCTTTGGGTATGGATATTCAGCAGAATCAAATACCTGTACCTCTTGATACTTCTCCCATAGCTCTGAGCCATTGAGAATACCATCGGGTCTCCATTCCTTTGCTTCATAACTTGCACTGACTACAGAACTTGTACCTTCAGCTACTAACATCTCGTTAGCATCCTTGTACTGAGTAGTAATTACTTTCACCTTTCCTGGTGATAGTAGTGGCATTACTTCTTCTACTGCTTTCTTACCTGCTTCGTCATTATCGAACCACAACACAATAGTATTGAAGCCCTCTAACCACTCTAGGTTCTTCTTGATTGTAGCCTTAGCACTAGTAGCACCATTAGGTATAGATACCACTGGATACTTACATTCAAATGCTTCCGCTACGGATAAACAATCAATCTCACCTTCAGTGATGATTACCTGCCTTCCTTTGTCTCTGAATAAATGCTTACCAAACATAACGCCTGGGTTTACATCTCCTCGTGTTCTAAATGTTTTGTCTTTAAACCTAACCTTCTGTCCTACTAATTCACTATTGTTATCGTAGTAGTTGGCTAAGTAGACTGGGCTTCCATCAATCTCTGCTCTGTGGTAACCATATTTACGGCACGTCTTCTGTGAAATATGTCTTGATTTAACTGCAACGTAATCACCGTGTAGTAGTTCGTCCCTCATATTGTGTCTCCTATTGTTTGTACTTGTTTGTTTTACTTGTTCGTTTTCCCCAGTATAGTGATATGCGGTACAACTGTAGCAATAAGTGTTATTAGTGTACTCACTTAACGCATCAGAACTACCGCAATCAGGACAGGGGAGGTGAGCATTTATTAGCTCACCATCCTCCGTATCCCTACGCATTAGAAGTCTAGATTATCATCGAACGGAGAGTCGTCAGTAGTAGTAACTTCTACTGGAGGGCTAGTTCGTGGTGCTACATAACCACCTTCTACTGCCTCAAACCCACCTGATGGTTTGTTGTATTCATTTAACTCAATGATTTGTACTGCATTAAGTCTCATAGAAATACCAACCTTATTAGTAGAAGCCATATAGTAAGGCTTAGGATATACCTTTGCTCTCACTTTAGAACCATTACCAACCAACGGACAGCCTTGAGTGATATCTTTACCTGCACTATCAACGATAGTCATAATCATCTCATTACCTTTGAAGTCCTTAGAGTACTGCTTAGTGCGTAGTTCTAAGTCCCCAGTTAAGTTACCATCCTTATCTTCTGCTTCACGAAACAAATCAGCTTTAACTAAGCTCTTCTGCTTGCCAGGTTTTAATTCTGCAAAGGTCTCATCATAGAAAGCATTTAACTGCTCTTCTACTTTAGCTTTAAACTCAGATACCTCTTCAGGTTTAAACACAATACTCATAGAATACATAGGTACTGGGTTAAACTTATTAGCCTGTGGTTCAGTTACTTTAGCCCATAGAGCATCACCTGTTGGTGTAACTAACGATTTAATTTTATTTGTGTTTGACATTATCAGTCTCCTTAATTGTTTTTACTTGTGGGATTATTCCCTCTATACATCTAACCTAAGATATATAAGTAGAGTAGTGGGATAGTTAGGTGGGAGATGGGGAATGAAAAGGAAAACATAACTAAACCTAAGACGACCCCTGACCTAAACACTACTCTCTTATATATCCTAAAACTTTATAGAGTTTATGATACCGCTGTTACCTCTATCATCATACCAAGGATAAACTTCTCCTTCTAACGTACATCCTGATAGAAACACCAACAACATTATAATTATTAAATTGTTCATTTTATTTTATTTTCCTTATGTTTTTACTTATCTTATACTACTGTAGTTAACACTACTTCTCTTATACTACTTGTTATTACTTATTTAGTTACTTCTACTAACAAAGTTATATACTTATATTTATTAATAGTAGTAGTTCTTACTTATTTATTAACTTAGTTACTTACTCCTGTATATAAGTATGCTTTTATCGGACACATTCATATATTTTTAACTAAGTCAACAGTTAAAGTAACTTATTTAACTAAATATATAGTTACTTTCCCATACTTCTTGGATGTCCAAGGTATAAATCATAACTTCATCAGGATGTTGTAGTTCAACCGTAGGTAATTTGCTTTGTAACTGCTCATACCAATCAGCTAAAGGTTCGGACATAAACAATTCAACATAACTATCTCTTACTGCATTGTTAAGATGCTCTACTTCAGTACAAGGTACAGCAAAACTGTCGTGTATCAAAGCGAAACTAGTACTACCATACTCTTTAACTAACCTCTCTACAGTTAACATCATAAGAGTAGCATCTAACGAGTGAATAAAATTAGGTGCAATACTACTTGTTTGCTTCCTAGTGTTAATGTCATTAGTTAAATGACTAAACGATAGTACACCCATCTGAGTTCTTAGTTGTTTCTTTATTCTCTTCTGACTAGCCTGTATCACAGGGAAACCAAATATAGGAGTAGTCCATACTAAGGGTTGGTTACTTAGATTAAAGTTCCTAGTAATACCTTTGATGTACTCCTGCCCTATAATAGCCCCCTTAACGACCTCAAATATAGCTTGAGTGTTTAGGTGGGTTAATAATTTAATACTTACCCACTTCTTACCTTCCCAAAATATCTCTCCATCGTCCTGTGCTTCATCAAATAACTCTCTTAATTGGTCATACATACCTCTTTGAGTTACTGAGTAGGGCTGTGTCATTACATTACGTTTAGTTAGCTTCCTAGTTATTTTCCCTTTCAGTCCCATCGCCTCTTTAGTTGTTTTAACTTCAGTAAAATTACCATCACTATCAGTAAAAGTAAACTCTTTAGGGTAATCTCCACTAAGTAACCTTCGTTCTACTACCTCAGCTACGTCCTTGTAGATGTCAGCAGGTCTGCCTGTATCATTATTGATTACATTCACTGCTCGTGCTCCATCTTCATCCATCAACAACCCCGAGTAAATCTGAATACCACTACAAGTAGCATCGAGTGGGACAGGATAGTGAACTACTTCTCCATTCAAGGCATCTGATAGTGCCTTACAGCCACTTAAAAACATTAAGGGTTCGTCAGCTTCAGTCCAGAAAGAAGTTTCCCCTAAAGGACTCTCAGCAACTCTAGTTATACTGTCTAAATTATCATCAACCCAAGCAACTCTACCATCATAAGTTAATTTATCGTAGCCATACGAGTTGGCTAGTGCTATCTTCAACCAATAAATTCCATTAGCATCAGGTAACACCCCTTCAGAAAATTCCATCAGGGCTTTAACATTACTTGTTGCTTGTGGATTAAATACTTGTTGTACTGGATATAACCTACCTCTAAAATCAGCTTTGTAAGAGAAGTAAAACTTATCATACTTCTTAAACTGTCTTGCTATATCAAAAGCAACGGCATATATCACTCTTCTGCTGTTATTTGCTTCTAACTTCGCCAATACTTCCTCTCTTCTAGAGTAGTAAGCAGTGTAATCTTCTCTTCTTTCGTGTCTAGTGAACCCTCGTTCATCTGTATATACCTGACCAAAACTCTCAGCCTTTACCAAATCATCTACATTAACAAACTCTTGATAAGGTAAACCTCCTATACACTTAGGATTATCTTTAGGTTTTGAGTAATCTACTATGTTCTTATCTAATATGGTTTCTACTATGTTGAATAACCAATCATTTACTCGCCAAGGTGTAGCTTGAATTGAATTAACAACACCGTACAGCCTAGATAAGTCCATACCTTCCTCAACTAACCTAATAAATATTTTCCGCTGCTTATTATTCTTTAGTTTTATAAATCCTTTACAATCTGAGTGATGATAACCACCACAACCACCCTCTACCCAGTTACGAGGTGGTATTACCAATGGTTTGTATGTTATTGAAATATCAGTAATAAATGATTGTACTCCTGCTACTACCTCTTCAGCTTCGTCAGTTAATTTAAAGAAGTACAAAGGACTAGTCCGTGCCTTCTTGGTGTTAGGTGTATGTTTCTTAAACTTCTCTAGCAGTCCTAAATTAGCTCCTAGTAGGAGTTCTAACATAGAGATACCTGCATCTGTCGGGATACTCTCAACGTCTTGCTCTACCATTAACTGAGCTAGTCGTTTCTTTCTAGAATTAACGTACTCTATTCCTCGTTTCTTATACTCATACTCAATATAGGAGAATAACTTAGGTTCTTGCTCTGAGAATGTTTCAAGAAGTATGTCATTCTTTAGGTTTCTAATTAGAATCCCTACTAATTGTTGTACTGATGCAGGTTTCTTCATTAAGCAACACACAACACTAGATATTATAAGGAATGATAAGTCCTGCTCTCTCCCTCGATAGTGCATCAAGGGTTTTCTCTTCTGATTAGCCTTACCTCTTAAGGTTTTAGTAAAATACTCTTTAACTGTACCCTCTAAACGACTTACTCCTAACTTCTGAAGTGCTATACCTTCTGCAGTAACACCACCTTTATCATTAGAAACTAAGTTAAGGTAGTTCTTAATTACTTTGGCACGAGCCTCAATTAACTGTAACTCCTCAAGTCTTTCCTGTTCCTTAACTAAATCCATTTCTAGTTCTCCTCTAAACTAAGTTCAAACTGCTCAATTACCCACGATTCTCTCTCGCGGATAAACTCATCATCTTGCTCCTTTGTAATTAAGGTATCGATTAGAGGCTGTGTTCCTTGCCTCCATTTCAAATATCCAGGGGTTGGTTGGTACTCCCCATTAACAAACATTAAATTATTATTACCTTCTTGCTCAATTATGTAATCCGTTATTCTACTCATTTTATTTTCTCCGTTTAGTTTTCGAGTCTGTAAAACTCTTAGTTGTTATGAATACTTATTAATTAATGCCCAATGACCTAGACGGTCAAAGTACATACGGTCTTTCATCGCTTTCCTAGCTTCCATTTCTCGCTGTGTTTTCTTTAAAGGAGGTGCTAACACCTTATCAGGGTCTGTATAGCAGGATAATCTAGTAGAGGCAGTAGACTTTAAACATCCTGTATGCTCTACTACCATATCACTAGTCCAACCACTACCATCATCTAAGATATACACCTTCTTTCCGTTAATCTTCTTAACTGCATCAAGTGGTCTTAGTACTCTCTTAGGGTCAGCACTTTTAGTCAATCTGTTATAAGCACTACTTGCCGTACAGCCTACTAACTCACGTACCATTGTAGTAGTCCAAACACTCCCATCATCCAGTATCCATTCTCTATGTTTCGCACCCATTAAATTGTATTCATAAAGTCTGAGCCTAGAAGCTCGGTTACAGTATCACCAATGGTATCGTTATAATAATCCCACTGTCCTTTAATCTGCTCCTCTACAACTTCTTCAACAGCATTATTAAAGTCTTGGTCACCTATCTCATCATCAAGATATTGACCACTACCTGCTAAATCCTCAGTAACCATTGGTGTTAGTACACGTTCCATTACAGATGAAAACTTCTGAAACTGCTCTTCTTTAACTAATCGCCCATATTCAACCATAGTCATACCTTCTTTCCATTTAACTTTACTCATCATCTTCTCCCTCTTGATATACAATTATCTCTAACTCTTTTAGGTTTAACTCATCTCCTCTATACCACACCCTTAATGAGTTGTAGTTATCGTGAGTATCGTGAGATGTAATAATCTCTTCAATAGTCGCACCGTCATATACATATT
>JYMV01036396.1_pt1 | contig 24464 bp, 18 predicted proteins | sample 338911 | NCBI WGS metagenome assembly JYMV01 (sample SAMN03354496, study PRJNA234377) | hydrothermal vent metagenome | biome: Deep sea; feature: Hydrothermal plumes at the Eastern Lau Spreading Center, Western Pacific Ocean; material: Seawater | place: Tonga | collected 2009 | depth 2000 m m
GTCTTCATAAATTGCCGTTACAGATTTACCACTTAAAAAATGAGCCTTCTCACCTTTTTCCGAAGTTTGGGTTACCCCACCGCGGTAATGGCCCAGCCACAATGCCTCCTGGCTGTCTTCTGTGATGCTGATAATTGGTTTTTCATGTTTTTCGTACACTAATTGACCATTTGTTCCGTGTTTGAAAAAGATATCACCAACAGATACAACTGATGACCCATTTGCTCTCCTTAATCCAGTAATATGGCCGGCAGCTTGTAAGTTTACCTCCTTAGGGAGTAGCAACATTGTGTCGATCTTATCTGCGAAGATATGTACACCTCTATCAGTAAGATCTTCTGATTGACGATCGATGCTTAAATAGCAAAAGGGCATCGATTCTATTTCTGTTAAAACGAATTCCAGGTAGCATTCCGCTGGGTGATTTTGTTTGATATTTCCGGCAGTGTCTATTGTAAGATGTCCTGCACCATACAGGCCTAAATGTATTATTCCCGTTTTGTCAACATGGAAGGAATATACAATTGGGTTGGGAGATAAATAGTCCATGAGTTTTTCATTGAATTTAAAACTGTGAATACTATCCTGGTAGAAATAACTCAGGCAACCCCCGTAAGTCGCGAACCAAATTCTGCTCTTATGATCTTCGAAGATCAAAAACACCGTATTATCGCATAAACCATCACGTGTTGAAAAATTCTCAAACTCATAGCCATCGAACCGGCTCACCCCGCGATCTGTGGCAAACCACATATAGCCTTTGGAGTCCTGGATTGTGTAATAAACCTCAGAACTCGGCAAACCATCATTAACGGTATAGTGACGGAATACAGGCTGGAGTTGTTGGGGATAACAATCCCTCGCGATGGTACACAAGAATACGGCAATAAGACCGGCAGCAAGACTTAATTTCAAAGCAGTGGCGAGATTACTTTATATAGATTACAGCTAAAGCGGTAAATACTGATAGCGCTGTATGTCCAGGACGCTGTTAACACGTAGGAGATATTTTAGCCATGATGGTACTGGGTATAGTTGACTAACGAATATAGGGGAAAAAGGTATAATAGAGGATTGGCAGTAATCTGCGCATTTTTTCCGCACGTATAGCTGATCAATGAACTATTGAAAAATAGACCTGGAGATAATCTCTTTCATGATCTCATTGGTCCCAGCATAAATCCGTTGGGCCCTGCTGTCCGCATAGGCACGGGCGATCCAGAATTCCCACATGTATCCGTATCCTCCATGCAGCTGAACGCATTCGTCAACTACCTTGCACTGCAGCTCCGTCATGGTGTATTTGGCCATGGCAGCAGTGGGTACATCCAGCTCTTGTTTAAGATGCAGCTCAATACACTTGTCAATAAAGATCCTTCCCATCTGTATTTCTGAGAGCATTTCAGCCAGCTTGAAACGTGTATTCTGAAATTTGGCAATTGGCCGGCCAAAGGCTTCTCTCTCCTGTACATATTGCACCGTTCTATTAAAAGCTTCTTCTGCGGTAGCTATGGCAATTATGGCAACCAATAAGCGCTCCTGTGGCAGCTCCTGCATCAGGTACATGAATCCAGCTCCCTCTACCCCCAGTAGATTTGATTGGGGTACACGTACATTGTCAAAATACAGTTGGCAGGTATCCTGCGCCTTCATACCGATCTTCTTCAACGGCTTGTCCTTGGTGAATCCTTCCCGGTCTGCCTCAACCATGATCAGGCTGATCTCATTATCGCCGGTCTTGGCAACTATAATTACCAGGTCGCACATATAACCGTTGGTAATAAAAGTCTTGGACCCATTGATGATATAGTCGTCGCCATCTTTCTTGGCAGTGGTTGTCACGGCCTGTAGATCCGAACCGGTCCCTGGTTCTGTCATGGCGATGGCAGAGATGAGCTCTCCGGAAGCCATTTTTGGAAACCATCTCTTTTTCTGCTCATCGTTGGCCTGGTGCAGAATATAAGGAGCGACAATATCAGAATGCAGGGCAAATCCAGGCCCTGAACACCCTGAATGGGCCAGCTCCTCCATCAAAATAGCGCTGTACCGGAAGTCAACCCCGGCACCGCCGAATTCTTCGGGCACCTCTGTAAGTAAAAATCCCTGCTCACCGGTCTTCAGCCAGGCCTCCCTGGATATATGGCCCTGCTCCTCCCATTTGTCGTGATGCGGGATGATCTCTTTCGCAAAGAAGTCTCTGACCGATTTTCTGAAGAGGTCGAGTTCTTCATTGAATAGTGTTCTGGCTATCATGTTTCTTTAATTAATGAAGGTCATAAATATAGTACTAGTCTCCAGACTTATAGAGGGCTTCGTTAACAAATATTAACACAGGGTTCACATACTTAAATCGGGCAATGGCAGTTTTACATGGTAGTATTGTGAAGAAATCTTGATAACTAGTAATAAATAATTCCACCTGCCATGAAAAATATTGTGTCTATTTGTTTGATAATGAGCCTCGCACTTATGGGGTGTGCCCAGGATGTAGCAACAATCGAGAAAGCAACTACAGGTAGTATGAGCAAGACAGAAGATGAGTGGAGAGCGTTATTAACACCAGAGCAGTATCAGGTGCTAAGGCAAAAAGGTACGGAAAAGCCCTATACAGGGAAATTTGACAAGCACACTGCTGCCGGCAGCTACACGTGCGTGGGATGTGGTGAGGTTTTGTTTACCTCACAGGACAAGTATGATGCTGGTTGCGGATGGCCGAGCTTCTCAGATGCCGAGGAAGGAAAGGTAGCGACAGAAAAGGACGTAAGCCTTGGAATAGCAAGGACGGAGATATTGTGCTCCAACTGTGGAGGGCACCTGGGCCATGTGTTTGATGACGGCCCAACAGAGACCCGGCAGAGATATTGCGTGAACTCACTTTCCCTGGATTTTACACCTGAAGGAGAAGGAGATACAAATGACGGAGAAGAGAAGAAATAGATATTTTGTTTTTAACTTGAGCAAGCTGTACCGGTTTCTTGTACCACTGATTTTTTTACATTTGGTGATGCTGGGGATGTATTGCACCAGTCCGGCTAAAACCTCAGATTCTAATACCTCAAAAACCATGATTCGGTACGCGGCTATCGGTGACTCCTATACTATTGGTGAAGCAGTTGCTGAAGAAGAGCGGTGGCCCAATCTGCTGGTTGGCCATTTGCGGGAGGCAGGAGTGGAAATAGAGATTGTAGCCAATCCTTCTGTCACTGGCTGGACCACCCAGGACCTTATAGACAAGGAACTTCCGGTTTATCGGGATTCAGACCCTCATTTTGCGACTCTGCTCATTGGAGTCAATGACTGGGTACAGGGATTTTCCAAGGAGCGGTTTAGGGAGAATTTGGGATATATAATGGATGAGATGTTGAAAGAACTCGAGTCCAATAACCACCTGGTGATCATTAACGTCCCGGATTTTGGAGCCACTCCGGAAGGGCCTAAGTACAGTAAGGGACGTGACATCTCGGCTGGCCTCACCGAGTTTAATGAGATCATTGCAGATGAAGCGGCCAAAAGGCAATTGTCGGTCGTTGATGTTTTTGAACTTTCCCAGGATATGAAGAATAAACCGGAGCTGGTTGCTTCAGATGGCCTTCATCCCTCTGCGAAGGAATATGTCATCTGGGAGCAGCTGATACTGCCTGTTGTCAGGGAGAAGTTGATGTAGCGCCCACATCTCTACTTATTTTTCTCCTGCCAGTATGGTATTCGATCCCTATCTGATCAAATTTAGCAAGAAATGCAAAACCCGGATTGTACATTGGTGATCTGCGCAATTCTCGCTTCCTGCCTCCCTGGGAATTGTGATGTGTAATAATTACCTATCTTTAATTGTGTACATTTCCGTTTTCAACAAATTCAGGCTTTCATTGTGCGGAATACCGTTTCATTGCTTCTTCATACCCTACTACTTTTGAATCATCATTGTAAAACAAAATAAAAGTAAATAAGAAAAGTTATAGGCTATTAGATCATTGTGAAAAGATCAAACAAAATAGCATTAAAGACTCCTTTGGGGCTTCACATAATCAAAGTCAATTATTCAACTTAATCCTTGACATAATGAAAACTCTCCAGTTTCTGATTCTCGGTTTTAATCTGGCAGTATTCTGCTTCTATCCAAATTCTTCATACAGTCAAACTGGGCAAGATTCCACATATGTAGATGAAAATAGACTGGTTGTTGTTAAAAAACATGACGGGGTTACCTATGTTGGGAAAATTCTCTCTCAGGATGCCAGAGAAGTACTAATTGAAACAAAAGAATTAGGGCAGGTGGTTATACCCAAGCATCAAATTAAATCAATCAAGGAGATACAACCCGGTGAATTATCGTCCTCAATGGAATACATTGGTGCAGAAGTTTTTGCTACCCGCTATTTCATAAGTACAAATGGTCTACCAATAGAAAAGGGCGATAGTTACGTACAATGGAGTTTATTTGGTCCCGACTTACAATTTGGTGTAGGAAAAAATTTTGGTATAGGGATCATGACTTCATGGCTAGGTATACCAATCATTGGATCGGCAAAATACAGTATTCCTCTTTCAGATAAACTACATTTGGGTGTAGGAACATTATTGGGTACGGGTTCCTGGGCCAGTCCTGATTTTGGAATTGCACTCCCTTTTGCTGCATTAACCTATGGAAATAGAACCAGAAACCTGACATTTTCTGGTGGTTATGGCGCTGTTTTTAATGACTATGAACTAACAGAAAGAGCCTTATTTTCTGTTGCCGGTATGGCTAAAGTCAGCAAGAAAATAAGCTTGGTTTTTGATTCATTTATTATGCCCCCTGACGGAAACGGTTCAGGGTTTGCTCTGTTGATACCCGGCCTCCGCGTACAAACAGAAAGCGACAAAGCTTTCCAGTTTGGTTTTGCTGGTATGGTAATAGAAGGTGAAGCTTTTCCCCTTCCTATTCCGATGTTTCAATGGTATCGAATGCTATAGCTTCGTGAGATCCAATGTGCAAGGATTGCAGGCCTGCAAATCAAGTTGCGAGAGTCAGAACTACCGTTCATGGATCAATCTCGAAAAGAATTCTTGTCTGAGCCTGAATTCACTTCATATCTTCAAACAGCACTTGAATATTTTTCAAGTTTCCGCTGGCACCTTGATCCACCTTCTTTTTTCCTTATTCCAGACTCCTACCCGTTATCTAGTACTCAGTTTTATCCTCTTTCTCATTCCACTCTGCAAATACACTAAGCGCTTCTTCCCTTGACATCTGCACGAATGGCACTTTCCGCTCTGATGCTGGAAGCTCCAGCTCCTTGTAAATAAAAGCATCATCAAACCCGCTGTCAGCGGCATCGTCCTTGTCGCATGCATAGAAGACCTTGTCCGGACGCGCCCAGTAAATCGCGCCCAAACACATGGGACAGGGTTCGCAGGAGGTATAAATTTCGCATCCTTCTAATTGAAAGCTACCGAGTTTCTTGCAAGCGTCTCTGATGGCAACAACCTCTGCATGGGCAGTAGGGTCATTGGTTTCGGTGACGCAATTACTCCCCTTGCCGACGATCTCACCATTCTTAACCACTACGGCGCCAAATGGCCCGCCTTTTTGCCTCATCCCTTCAAAGGCGGCATTGATAGCTTCTTGCATGAATTCCTGCTCCATCTTATGATTCTTAAATTAAATAAGACATAATTCTGTAATTACTTTTGTGAGTCTCTCACATGCCAGGTCAACCTCTTCTTCAGTATTGAAACGGCCCAGGGATATCCTCAATGATCCCAATATTCTTTCTGGTGATAAGCCCATGTGTTTCAATACATGGGACGGTTCAATAAGATCAGCGTTGCATGCGGACCCCGTAGCCAGGGCAATTTCCTTTCCCAAGCTCTCCATAATCATCTGTCCCTCTACACCCTGAAATGAAATATTGCAGGTATTTGGCAGCCTGCTTATGGTGCTTCCGTTGACGGCGGTTCCCGGTATGTTTAACAATTGGTTTTCTAACCTATCGCGCATCTTCCTTATCCGCGCGTTGGAAGCCATTAATTGTTCTTTACCAATCACACAGGTTTTTCCCAATCCAACAATACCCGGCACATTGTGTGTCCCTGATCTGAGACCCTGCTCCTGACCACCGCCATGTATAATGGGGCTCATTGAGTTTGTGTTGATCTCATTGTTGATATACAGCGCCCCAACACCTTTGGGCCCGTAAAATTTATGGGCCGAGCAAGGGAGGTAATCGATACCCCGTACATTCACCTCGACCTTTCCCATTGCTTGAGTTGCATCACACATAAATGGAATTTGACGTTCCCCTGCAATATCAGATATACCTTTAATGTCCTGTATGGTACCCGTTTCGTTATTCGCAAACATGACACATATGAGAGAGGTGTCATCTTCCAGGCTGTTTTGCAGCAGGTTGAGATCTATCAGCCCTTCTTGATCAACCGGCAAATACGTGGTTCTCACCCCTGAACTTTCCACTGCTTCACAAGCGGCAAGTACGGCCTTATGCTCAGTAGCTACTGTAACTATGTGTCCGCTTTTAACATTGGATATTACCAGGTTGATAGATTCGGTGGCACCGGCGGTAAATATAATTTCCTGCCCTGTGGCATTAATTAAACTTGCCACTTCCTCACGTGCCTTTTCTACTGCGTCTTCAGCTTCCCATCCGAAAGAGTGTCCAGAACTCCCTGCATTGCCTGGTCGTTCCGTAAAATAGGGCAGCATGGCTTTCAACACCTCCGGATCAACGGCTGTGGTGGCATTGCTATCTAGATATATCGGGGCACCTGTCATTTGCTAGCCTCAGTACATCTCAAATGTAAGGCTTATTAGAATTTGATCTCTAAAATGGGTATAAAAAAATGTTGGGACATCTATAATAAAGATACTCAGGTAGATGATGAACACCGATGGGACTTATTTGTCCTATATTTGATCTGCACTCAAGCGTGAATGAATATGGATATTTACATCTACGCATTGGCAATATTAGGCGGACTTGCAGCGGGTTTTATCAACACCCTGGCGGGAAGTGGTTCTCTGATTACCTTGCCGATTTTGATTTTTCTTGGACTGCCTGCCAACGTGGCGAATGGTACCAACAGGCTTGGCGTTGTTTTTCAGACGCTTGTTGCTGTGATCACACTAAAAAACAAGGGCGCAATAGAGGGGGCGGGAAATTACTGGTTAATTGTACCGGCAGTATTAGGTGCCATCCCCGGTGCAATGCTGGCTGCTGATATGACAGATCAGGCTTTGAGATATACGATTGGAGGTGTCATGCTGCTGATGTTTATTCCCGTTATGATGAATGCCAGCAAATGGCTGCGGCAGCACTCCGGTGATGGGGCGGCCAGTAGGAGATGGTATGTGATTCTCATCTTTGCGCTGATAGGTGCCTATGGAGGCTTTATCCAGGCGGGAGTAGGAATATTCCTTTTAGCGGGGATGGTATTGCTTGCACAACTTACCATGGCTCACGCCAATGCTTTGAAGAACTTAATTGTTTTGTGTTTCTCAATACCAGCCCTTGTGGTCTTTTTATACAATGGCCAGGTAGATTGGAAAATTGGAGCATTGCTGGCCTCAGGCCAGATGTTGGGTGGTTGGTTGGCAGCGCGCTTCGCCATGGACCATCCACAGGCCAATATATGGGTGCGCAGATTACTACTTGTGATGATAGCAGCTTCGGCTGTTGAGCTATTTGGACTTCGAGCGCTGCTGTTTCACTAAGCGTTACGCAGTGTCAATTCCCTATATTTGCGCTTCAAGTTATCAGGTGACCATGATAAGAGTATTGTTTTTCTTGTTCCTCGTGTTGACAGTTGATGTCACCTACAGCCGGGACGGCACGTCCGTTGATTCGATGATTTTGGAATTGGACACAATGTCCAACACACCGGACAAGGTGAGCCAATTGCTTAAAATATCAACCCTGCTTGGGAACTCGGATCCTGTGAATGGGATGAACTATGCTTCAGTCGCCCTGGCATTGGCAATTGAAGTGGGTGATGTTCCTGGGCAAGCTGCCGCTAACAAGAGGAAGGCGCAAATGTATATCTATAGTGGTGAGTTTGACAAGTGCATCGCCGCTAACCTTCAAGCGTTGAAAATATTCGAAAAACTTGGTGATTCCAGTGGAATTGCTACCTCATTCGCAGACATAGGCGAGGTATATAACTTGCGCAATCAATCTAATAAGGCCTTGCAATATCATCGAAAATCACTTGCTATAAGACAGAAATTAGATGATCAAAGAGCAATAGCTTCTAGTTTGGGCAATATAGGTTCAACGAATCGCAAGCTCAGAAAGTTTGATGAAGCATTGCGGTACTTCAACAGGGCACTGGCAATCGCCAAAAAAGAGGGATACAGCAAGTTGAAGGAGGCGTTTTTGAACAATATGGGAAATGTCTATGGGGATAAAGGGGATTATTCCAAATCGCTTGAGTATTTCCTGCAGTTTCTGAAGATTAAGGAAGAGCAGAATGACAAAAGAGGCATGGCTATTTGCCTCAGCAATATTGGGGGGTTATACAATAAGATCGAGAATTATAAATTGGCGATTAAATATTTTGAGAGGAGTATGCTGCTGGCTGAGGAACTTGAATTCACCATTCTTCAGCATCACATATACCCAAATATAGCCGTTTCATATCAAGAGTACGGGGATTACAAGAATGCATTTGAGTATTTGCAGGCCTACTCAACTTTGAATGAAACAATGATGAACGAGAAGAATAACAAAACAATTGAAGGGCTGAGGGCAAAGTATGAGTCAGAAAAACAGGAGAAAGAAATTGCAGAAAAAGATTTAATGATTCAGCAAGGAAAAGAGGAAGCCAGGCGCCAGGAGCAATTGAAATATGGAATTACAACTGTCCTGATAATATCTATAATATTCACCCTGCTCCTTTACAGTCGCTTCAGGGTTATCCGTGAGCAAAAAGGGATTATAGAAAGACAAAAGTTGACAGTTGACGAAAAGAACAAGGATATTACCGACAGTATCAATTACGCCAAACGTATTCAAACATCTATGTTACGTACGGAACACGAGATGTTTGATCTGCTTGGAGAACATTTTGTATTGTTCCTACCGAAAGATGTCGTCAGTGGTGATTTTTACTGGTGTCACCAGCAGGGGGATGTGGTAATTTGGGTGGTGGCTGATTGTACCGGACATGGTGTGCCAGGTGCTTTTATGAGCATGATAGGGAATAGTTTGATGAATGAGATCATCATTGAAAAAAAGTTGACTACTCCGGGGTTAATCCTGGATGAGTTAAAAGCCGGAATTATTAAATCCCTTGGGGTGGGAAGACAAGACGGTATGGATATGGCTTTATGTGCTTTTAACAGGACGACGTATGAACTTCAATTTGCAGGTGCTAATAATCGTCTCTACATAACAAGGAAGGGTATTGGAAAGGAAGCATTAACGTCAGCCGATTGGATAGCGACCTTCGATAGTGACCTTATAGTAATTAAGCCCGACAAGCAGTCAGTGGGTTTTGAAGAAGATAAAGACGTGCCATTCACTACCCGTTCTATACAGTTGGAAAAGGGAGACTGTATTTATGCCTGTTCAGATGGGTACCTGGACCAGTTTGGAGGTAAGAAAAACAAAAAATACTCCGTCAGGCGCTTCAAAGAGGTGCTGTCAGAAATCCACACAATGTCCATGGAAGAGCAGATGGTACATGTCACCAATGAACTCTTTGAATGGATGGAGGACAAGGAGCAGATCGATGACATATGTGTGATAGGCGTCAGGGTAGAGATGACTGTGCCCTATAGTAGTTAAACAGATGCTGTACCGGGTTTTGCTATTGCGAGGGTTATATGAGGATGCCGCCGCCACTAAGTCTTCAGTAAATAATTGTGAACCTGAAGGTAATGTTAACCAAATGTTAATGTTTTTATGGAATTGTAATAACCAAGGCACCTATTAGTTAGAGCAATAAAACAACCCTCTAATTAATACTTGCTATCCATGAAGACACATCTACTTATCGCGGCATTCCTGATCTTAAGTTTCAGTGGTTTTGCCCAGTACAATTCTGAAAATCTTGAATTAACTACCAACGAATATTCTGTCGAGCGTTACACGTTCGAGAATCTTCGTATCTACCCGATTAGGGCCAATGACGTATTTCGCGACTTCCATAAGTCGGTTGGTACTTTCAACAATCTCCAATCAGCGATTTTAGCTGATGATGTTGATGTGACTGAGTCAAGCGCTTCAGGTACGGTGAATACGCTCTTTGCAGAGAACAAATCCAAAGATACCCTCTATATAATGGCAGGGGAAGTAGTAAAGGGAGGAAAGCAAGACAGGGTCATAGGCCAGGACATGGTGATTGCCCCTGGAGAAAAAGTAAACCTGGCTGCATTCTGCGTGGAGCAGGGCAGGTGGACCCAGAGTTCAAGCAAAGGCAAGAATGGGAATGATAAGTTTGATGGGTATTTCAACACTTCCAGTAGAGAAATTAGAAAGGCAGCAATAGTGGATAAGAGCCAGGGCGAAGTATGGAACAAGGTGGCTGAAATAACCGCAGGTAACAATGTCAGATCACGCACAAGTGCCTACACTGCCTTGGATGGCGACAAGGACTACAAGGAGACCATAGATAAGTATATGAAGGAGTTCAAGTCTGCCTGGGATGCTGATAATAAGGTGGTAGGCGTAGTGGCGGTTACCGGCGGCAAGGTTATTGGCGCAGATATATTTGCCACACACAATCTCTTTGTTAATTCTTATAACAGTCTCTTGCACTCCTACATTACTGATGCAATGACCAATGGGAAAGCGGTGACTATAACTTCTGAGGAAGTACAGAAGTACTTGGATAGGTTTCTTGCAGATGAGGCAGAGCAAGAGAAGGCGCTTAAGGGCAATGGTTCAATGTTTAAGCACAAGAAGAGAAAGTTGCACATGGCTGCATTTTAGAGATGGGCATGCTTGACGCGGTTAGGGTTGTGAAAACTGGTCCCGTATTTGGCAGCATAAAGACTAAAAGGAAGATACTGACTCTGAATAAAGCTCATAAGTACAAGGCAGGGCATATGGGCAGGAGTCATATCTTCCTTTTAATCCATCAAAGCCAGAGTGCTGCTTGTTTTCAACTCTTGCCTCTTCAAATCCTCTAGTTCAGAAAGTGATTTCCATTTTACCTGAAGGATGCTCACCATCAATAGCAGAGGCAGTACGGTTTAAGGTATCTATAAGGTCTCTTGGTCCAATGGTCCAGCCGATCCTCCAACCCGGATAACGGAATTATTTTGTCAATCCATCACTCAAGAATTTGACCAAATTCAGATATCTAATTCGCGCTTATACTCATCAAGAACTTCACTGAAAAGTCGAATATCGGCTTCGAATGTTTCTGGCAGCAAAGGACCGAATGAAAATCGGAAGAACCTTGTGTATGGTGTCACATAATCAGGGGCTTTGGAATGTGGTCGGGCCATATCGCAATCTGAAGCGCATAGTATCGCAGCACCGCGCTTGAAGAGTCGCCTGTTAAGCTCAGCACTTGTCATGCCTTCGGGGACCTCGAGCCAATGGTAGAATCCACCATTGCCGGTGTAAACTCCTAGGCCCATTTCCTCGAACGCCTTCCCGTACCTCTCCCGCTGCCAGTTGTAATGCTGTTCGACTGCCTTTCTGGCCTGTTTGACGCGATTCGGCTCGAGGAGTTTGACCGCGTAGAGTTGCGACGGATGGCTCACACCTCCCATTCCGAAGCTAGAGTAGTTGGCCAACGTCTCAATATTCTTTTTGCTAGCAACAATCCAACCAACGCGAATCCCTGGAGATTGCAGTCCCTTTGTACAAGCACCAGCGATGAAGACATTGCTATTGTCCAGGTCTTGAACGAATTGTATTCCGCTCACAGAAGGAGAATGAAACATTTCGTATGCTTCGTCAAGGAGGATGCCGTTCTTAGGCTGTTCTGCCAATTGTATTAGCTCTCTGAGTTCCTCCCCCCAACGCGTCTGGCCAGATGGATTCTGAGGATTGGATAAGATGGGCATTAGACGGGTCTTGGCGTTGAGTCCCGCCCGGTCGAAGTAGGCGGAGTTGCTCGGATGGAAGTTATTCTCTTTGGTGAAGGGAACGACTTGGAAGTTGGTATCTGTCTGCTCCATTATATCCAGATACGCGGGCCACTCGATGTTTCCTATCCTAACCTGAACATTGTTCTTTAGGAATGCCAACACGGTGTAGATTCCAGGCCTTCCTCCAGCAAACACCATTACGTTCTCGGGAGTGATTTCAGAGCCATATTGGGAGTTGTAGTAGTCTGCGATGGACTCGCGCAACTCCGGATGACCCCATGCTTTGGGATAGAATCGATCCTCCCAAGTAACATCGACACTGTCGGGTAGAGATGGCCCATCGAAATTTTCCAAAGGCGTTGTGAGGGGAAATCCCTGTGACCACGGATGCGTACCCTCAGTCCCCATGAAGCTGCCGAAAGAGTCCCTGAAGGCGTACAGAGTCTCGTAGATCCCCATCGGAGGGCAATTATCAGATAGAAAAGATTCAGTCATGTTCTTGCGAACTCCTCCAAGCAAATTAGTTTGTCCATTATTTTTTGTTTTTAGGCATTCTTTATCTTGAACCGAAAGTCTTGTTGAAGACTGTTTTTACAGGGATGGCAAAGGTAAATATATTTCATAGGGGAGGGCGTAAAAAGATGCAAGATTTTATCGGGGAGCAGGTGAAAATATCAAGTTAATCCCATTCGTGGTTCTGTCATCATCAAGTCAATAAGCACAGATTGCGAAATAGTGGAATAACTACTTTCAACCAATTCGGTCTAAACTCCTCAAAATGATTTTACAGGCGGCATCAATTTCTTCTTCTGAAATGGTGAGCGGTGGCGCAATCCTCAGGCAATCATCTGCAAATAAAAACCAGTCGGTGATCAGGCCTAGCTCTCGGCAGATGTCCATTGATCTGTGGGCCTGGTCAGCGTTTTGAAGCTGCACCGCCAACATCAATCCTATGCCACGGACCTCTGCTATTAGATCGTGATGTAACAACGATTTGAACAATTCACCTTTATCTTTGACATTCTCTACAATACCATCCGAACTTAGAATCTCGATATTGGCGATTGCAGCTGCACAGGAAACGGGATGCCCTCCAAACGTAGTGATGTGTCCTAGTGGCGGATCATCTGACAGGCAATTCATTATCTCTTCACTCGAAGTGAAGGCACCAAGTGGGTATCCACCACCCAGGGCCTTCGCAAATAAAACCACATCGGGAATGACATTATAGTTCTCAAATCCGAACATCTTACCGGTTCTGCCGAACCCCGTTTGTATTTCGTCGAGTATAAGTAAAGCACCAACTGATTGACATCTTTCCTTGACCTTAATTAGGTAATCATTTATTGGTGCAATTGTTCCAGCCTCTCCCTGAATAGTTTCCATCAGGACACAGGCCGTATGATCGGTTATCCTATCCAACTCTTGTTCTTCGTTAAATTGTATGTGGCTGACATCGGGTAACAACGGCTTGAACGGTGATTTATATAACTCATTCCCCATTGTACTAAGTGCACCGAAGGTACTGCCATGGTATCCATTAACACAGCTCAGAATTTCAGTTCTGTTGGTGTGCTTTCTCGCCAGTTTGAGGGCTCCTTCTGCCGCCTCGCTTCCAGAATTTACCAGATAGGAACAAGACAACGACGAAGGGAGTAGCTCAGCGAGTTTCGCAGCGAGTTGTTGCTGGGGTCGCTGGCTAAATTCTCCATATACCATAACATGGGCATGGCGCTGGACTTGCTCTTTCACAGCCTGTATTACCTTGGGATGTGAATGCCCGACATTGTTCACAGCTATTCCGGCGATCAGATCAAGGTATTTTTTCCCAGACTCATCATATAAGTAAACACCTTCCGCACTCAATATAGGGAGGTTTGGTGAATCAATTGCAGTTCTCGCTAATGTCACGGTTGTAAATTATAAGGGTAACTCGTTGTATATCATTCATTAACAATGTGTACGACCTGATTGAAATCGAAGATAAATGTATTAATTATTCATATATTTGACATTGGTTTATCAGGTTTAAGATTATTTTTATTTCTTTGTAACCATATCAAGTATCAAGTAGATTATACACCATGACAAAAAGAATGGGTGGTGAGGCCGAAGGTGGCCTCATGAATTGGTACGAATCACTTCAATCGAACAACATTTTGTTCATGTTCAAGGGTGATTTTAATCAGGAGTTGGTCAACTCTATAGTTCAGGTGGTAAATGGTTTAACGGACCTGTCGCACGAGGATGTACTGGTTAAGAATAGAGTGACGGGAACTATTATCGAGTGTCTTCAGAATGTATGTAGGCACGGTGAAAGTCCGGAAGAGGGGAGTATTTTAAAACCTGGTATTATATTGTTGAGAAAAACCGAGACCGCCTATATATTGGATATAGGAAATAGTCTTTTGACGAAACGGGTCGGGCAATTGCAGGAGTATATTGATCGGTTGAATGCCATGAGCAATGATGAACTGAGAAACTTTCACAAGGATGTATTGGTTAAAACAGAGTTGTTTGGCAGATTTGGGGCGGATTTAGGATTGATCAAAGTAGCCAGAAAGGCTAAAAAGGGATTTAATTATGGCTTTAAGGAGCTGGATGAGCGTTACTCTTTCTTTTCGCTTGAAATAGCGATTTCAGTGAATGGCCGGCAGGCAGACATTAATTGAGAAGGATAGATTAAGCAAGGTAATTTTTATGGAAGCAATCATTTTAAAAGGAACGTATGATACACCAGATGTTATCTTAAACGCTGAGGAAGGTGTTTTTGAGATTTCAGGACGCTCGTACCCTGAAGATACAGCTGAGTTTTATATTCCTATTCTCGAGTGGATCAACAAATACGTTGAGAATCCAAATGCTGAGACAAAGTTTACCTTTAAGCTTGATTACTTCAATTCTTCATCGTATAAACCGTTTCTCGATATTCTTGTTAAGCTGGGAAAATTGAACAGCAATGGTAATTCTGTAACGATCCAATGGTATTATAAGGATGGAGATTGGGATATCAAGGAGGCGGGAGAAGAATTTTCTGAAATCGTGGATGTGCCATTCACATATGATACTTTCTAGATTGCGTTGATTCCTCCTACTATTTCAGATTGAAACTTCTATCTGAAAAATTACGCTCCTTTTCTTAACTTTCAGGGTTTGCTACATAGTATACACTCGGTGAAAGCCTTGTGGTTCTGATTTTTCCTATGAATTTGATTGGTAAAATTATTCTGCGATCAGCATTGGCCTTACTCATTGTTGCAATGGCAAGAGTGCTTTGTTCTGGTCAATCATATGATTTTATAAACTACTCGATTGAGGACGGCTTGGGTCAGTCTCAAGTAACAGATATTGTCCAGGACCATATGGGGGTTATTTGGATGGCTTCAAATGGGGGAGGACTAACGTGCTACGATGGGCAGACTTTCACTGTCTTCACTACCGATAACGGTCTGGCCGATAATGTAGTCAATAAAATTTTTGAGGACGATAATAACCAACTGTGGATATGTACTGCCAAGGGCATTTCGCGATGGTTAGGTCCGTCACATAAAGGTGGGTCTAATCATTTTGTGAATTTTACGGAGGATGATGGACTAGCCGACAATCAGGTTTGGACCGGGATGCAAGATCAGGCGGGGAGACTCATGTTCGGAACCAATGATGGCCTTAGCATATTGCTAACATCTGAAGATCAAGTTCCAGGTACAAGGTTCAAGAATTCAAAATTGGGCCTTAGTCACAACATTGTAAGGTCGTTGCTGCAGGATAGTGAGGGTGTATTTTGGTACGGTACAGAAAATGGCCTGACCAGACATGATCCCTCCGCTACAGGTGAAGTGTACAGTTATTATTCAACAAAGGATGGTCTTGCTGATGCATTTATCTGGTCTTCACTGGAGGATTCAGAAGGAAACTTGTGGTTTGGTACAGGACTAGGTATCTCGAGATTGAAAAAAGGAGATATTGGGAATGTCGAACAAAAATTTGAAAGTAAAATTTGGGTGGATGACATTAAGTTAAATATTATCTACGATATAGAAGAAGATGCTAAAGGCAACATATGGTTCGCCGCGTGGGCGAATGTAGGTGCCATTGAATATGTGCCAAAATTCAACGCATATAGAAGAATGTCAAAAGAAAATGGCCTGGCTGATAACAATGTAGTATCCATTTTAAAAGACAATGAAGGAAATTTATGGATGGGTACTTATGGACAGGGGGTATCGAAATTCAGGGGCCGACGGTTTGAGAATTACACCAGGGACCAAGGGTTGCCTGACAACTTTATTGGGGGAATCAAAGAAGATGTAAATCACAATATATGGATAGGTGGGAATGGAGGTATATCAAGGATGGTTCGCAATAAGAACCCAGAGCGAATATGTGGCTACAATTACATAGTTCAACAATTTTCCCCGGCAGATGGGTTTCCAAGCAAACAGGTTAATTCCATGGCAGAAGATCGATCTGGAAACTTGTGGTTTTGTACCGAAAATGGATTGGTAACCTTAAAAATGCCTGCTCCATTATTTGCGTCAGATGGGAAGTCGAAACCCAGATTATCCTTCCAGGTTTATACGGTGCAGCAAGGACTGTTAACAAACAGGCCAATAACCCTATACGAAGATAGTAGGGGTGGTTTTTGGCTGGGTTACAAGGGAGGAATGGTTCAAAGAATGACCATTGAAGGGGGGAAAGCAGTATTTCAGAAGAATATCTATAAGAGTGAATTGCTAAACAGTTTTACGACCTATGCAATCCATGAAGACCAAAGAGGAGACATGTGGTTTGGTACCGGAGCAGGTATAGTTAAACTGTTAATAAACGATTCAACAGGTGCCATTGACCAGGAAGTTAACATTACTACCCGGGATGGGTTGGTGCATGATGATGTTAGGGCTATTGTGGAAGATACAGAGGGTAATCTCTGGTTTGGAACTGGCGGGGGGTTATCAATATTTAATCCGTATCAACCGGGCAAGAGGTTTGAGAATTATACAAGCGAAGACGGCTTGGTTTCAGATCGAATCTGCCTCTTGCAATTTGACAACGAAAACAAATTGTGGATTGGCACGAACGTAGGACTGGATGTTTTGGATGTTGCAAAGTATAAAGCAACAAAGCAGAAATACGATCCTATTGAGCATAAACATGTATTGTCTGGAGACCTTCAGTTTCGCCATTTTGGTTACGCAGAGGGGTTTGTTGGCAATGAGGTGAATACGGGTGCATCATGCAAGGATGCAGATGGAAGCTTGTGGTTTGGCTCTATTGCTGGGGCGATTAAGTACAATTCTGAGGAGGATGCCTTGAATGCCGTACCTCCTATAATTCAAATTGTTGGTGTAGATATACACTCAGATCCTGTAGATATCAGCGCATTAAGTGAGTTCAAGTACGACGAAAGCCACCTTACATTTAAGTTTATGGGGATCAGCCACAGGTTACAGGAAGGTGTAAAGTACAAACACAGACTGCAAGGGTATTCATATGAATGGTCCGATCCATCAACAACTACCACAATCAACTATACTAACTTATCAGTTGGAGCTTATAAATTCGAGGTATTGGCGGCTAATGCTGATGGGGTGTGGAATAAAGTTTCAGCTTCTTACAGTTTTACTATAGTTCCCCCTTTCTGGAAGTCCATTTGGTTCTACATTTTGGTGATCGCTGGTTTCATGGCAATAGTCTACAGCATCGTGAAAATTAGGCTTAGAGCATTGGAGCAAACTGCAAGGGCTCTCACAACTCAAGTAGAAATAAAAACTGCCAAGTTGCAAGCGAGTGAGCAGCAGTATCGCAAGCTTTTCGATACCACAGGGGATTGTATTTTTATTTATGATCAGCACACTCATGAATTTCTTGATTGTAATGATACTGTTGTACGTGTTTATGGCTATTCCAAAGAGGAAATCAAGACAATGAAACCTTATGATCTTCATCCGGATGAGGACCCGGAAGATGTCAGGAAGTTAATTGACAGCAAGCAAGATGTTCCCAGGATTTATGAGCACGTTACAAAATCAGGTAAAAAAATATATGTTGAAGTGCAGTCTAGTACGGTTAGGTTTGATCAGAAAGAGGCTGTGCTTAGCATAGTGCGAGATATTACCAAGAGAAGAGAGGATGCGCAGAAAATCGAGAGTATAAATAAACAACTAACCGGAAGCATTCGTTACTCTAAACGCATACTGGATGCTGTTTTGAGATCAAAATCTGAAATCACCCAGGTGCATCCTGACTCGTTCATACTCTTTAAGCCCAAAGATATTGTGAGTGGCGATTTTTATTGGTTTCACAAGATTGATGGAAAGACAATTGTAGCTGCCATTGATTGTACAGGCCACGGGGTTGCCGGAGCGTTTATGTCACTGATCGGTAATGAAATTCTTGACGATGTAGTAAAGAAAAAGAAGATAGTTAACCCAGGCAAGATACTTTCGGCGATGCATAAAGCGGTTGTTACAACACTCAAAAAAGGGGATACTAATGGAGACGCTATAGGAGGCATGGATGTTGCGTTGTGTTGTCTCGATTATGAGAAAAATACTCTGGAATTTGCAGGGGCAGGACGATCACTGACTATTTGGAGAGACGGAGTAGAAATGGTTTATTCTGGAAACAAGTTTCCCGTTGGACTCGTCTTTGATAAAGATGGCAAATATTCCAATGTGTATATGAATGAAAAGAAGACCGCTCAAGGCGTGATAAAAAGTGAGAAAATAGATGTGAAGAAGGGTGACTCAATCTACCTCTTTACAGATGGTTATTGCGATCAGTTCGGAGGAGAATCAGGAGAGAAATTCATGGGAGAACGGCTCAGTAGCTTGCTTGCTACTATTAGCGCCGAGGATATGAATAAGCAGGAAGCCATTCTTGAATCAACGATGGCTAAATGGCAAGGAGACCGATCTCAAGTTGATGACATGCTCGTGATTGGCATGAAAATATAGGATTATTAGGCAATTTAAGGCAACTATTAACCCGATCAATACGTATGCACTCTGTTGAACTTCCGTTAGCGGCTTAACTTAGTAAATGCGCATAGTTCGATTTTTCTTTTTAGTGTCCTTGACATTGCTCCTGTCTGGCGGGGACTTCGCCACAGCTCAGCAATACAATTTCCGTCTTTACAATGTTGATAATGGCCTGATAGAAACTCAGGTGGAAAGCTTTTGCCAGGATCGGAGAGGTTACCTGTGGATCGCCACACAGGGTGGATTAAGTGCTTATGACGGAATCTCTTTCACCAATTTTACGGTCAGCGAGGGCTTAAAGGCCAATACGGTACGGGCGCTCTGCATGGATGCCGAGGGAAAGGTTTGGATTGGCACGGATCAGGGGCTGAGCTTCGCCAATGGCCTGGAACTTATAAACAACGAATTCACGAACAACTTCCATAACGTCTTCATAAACGTAATATACAAGGACTTCAGTGATAGAATATGGATAGGAACCAGAGACCAGGGAGTGTACTGCTACAATGGTCATCAGCTGGTTCATATCAATAGGGAACTCGGCCTCTCCAGCAATACCTGTCTGGCTATTACGTCTGATCAATGGGGAAGGATTTTTATAGGTACGGTAAACGGACTGAATTGGTTAGACGACGAGGGGATTCATAACTTATTTGACGACGCTCCAAGAACCTGGGTGGTAAATAAAATTTCAGTAGCGGAAGGCTTGACGAGCAATAGAATACAGGCGCTCCACACAGAAGAAAGTGGCCACATATGGCTCGGTACCTTTGAAGGCGGAGTAAATATTTTCAGATTAGGAGATGCAGGACTGCGAATCAAAGATGTCCGCCACCTCCACAAGGATAAGAAGTGCGGTAACGATTCAATCCGATGTGTGCTTGGACTTGTCGATGAATCTGTCACAACTTTGACAAGGGGGCTGAATGCCAGGGTATGGATAGGCTCCAACAGTGGATTGAGCATGTGCGAAAAATCTGATGAAAATGCGGGTTACAAGTTTACCACCATAACAACCAGAAATGGATTGGGCAATGATATGATCTCTGATGCAATGCTGGATCGTGAGGGTAATCTCTGGTTTGGCACTAACAGCGGCATATCCATGTTTGAAGGAATGAAATTTGTCCATGTGACAGATGACGACGGCTTGAGCAGCGATGTAGCTACCTCGGTTTTTATTAGTCGTGACAGCGCTCTGTGGGTTGGAACCTGGGGAGGTGGATTGAACAAGTTCAATATTCGGAATACATCTCAGCAGAGTGATGTTGAGTTATACAATTCTTCCAATGGACTGAGTGAGATGATTTATTCCATTGCCCAATTTGATTCCGGTCCAATTATGGTTGGTACCGAGCGGGATGGAATGTATCGAATACAGGATGACCGAATTGAACACTTCGACATGTCCGTTGGTCTTTCTTTCCGCACTATTAGCGTCATTAAGAAAGATAAATATGGCAATCTGTGGTTGGGTGCATGGGGCGGAGGAATATGTGTTACCCGGGAAGATGATCCAGTACATGGTAGGTTTTTAAAGATAACCAAAAAGGAAGGGCTTGCAGGAGACAATGTAGCTTCCATGGTAGAGGATCTTGATGGAAATATGTGGGTTGGAACCCAGGGAGGTCTAACCAGGATTACAAATGAACAGGATCTTTTCAAAAAAAGTGCAAAAGGAGAGCTGCCAGAGATGCTGACCCTTAATGAGAGTAATGGACTGAAGTGTAGAGCGGTGTATTGCTTGCGATTGGATGCCTCAGGAGATCTTTGGATGGGTACGGACAATGGCGTGTCACGTCTGAACCTCAGCAATAAGGAAGAATTTGTGTTCACACAATTCACAAAAGCCGACGGGCTGTCTTCAAACACTGCGTATGTTATTGATTTTGATAGTGATGGGAATTTGTGGATTGGGTCTAACAAGGGGTTGGATAGAATCAATATGTCCATTTACAATATTTCGGGAAAGGTCTTTGTCAAACATTATGGGAAGCAGGATGGGTTTAGGGGAATTGAATGTGTTCAAAACGCTTCGGCTCGTGACCACCAGGGTAATTTGTGGTTTGCTTCTAATGTAGGTGTCACAAAGTATAATCTGGAAGAAGATAGGTTAAATACGATTGAGCCCATCACCAATCTAAAGAGTATCAGGTTGTTTTTTGAATCAGTGGATTGGACGGAATATACGGAACTGCTGGATTACAGTACGGGCCTCCCATCGAACTTGGAACTTCCCTATTCTAAAAACCACCTCACCTTCGACTTTGTTGGCGTGAGTCTTACAATTCCGGATAAGGTGAAATACAGGTTTTATCTCAAGGGATTAGACAATATTTGGTCACCCCCCACAAGTACCCCGGAGGCTGTGTACTCCAACATACCGCCTGGAGAATATACTTTTATGGTGATGTCTGCCAATAACGATGGAATTTGGAATAAGCAACCTGTTAAGTTCCATTTTATTATCAACCCGCCATTTTGGAAGACATGGTGGTTCATTATGTTTGGTATCATTGGAGTTGTTGGTGGGTTGTACACCTATCTCAGAAGACGTGAAAATCGCATTCTGCAACAACAGAAAATCCTGGAAGAGATGGTTACTGAAAGAACCAGGCAGCTCAAGGAGAAGAAAAAGGAAGTGGAGTTGCAAAATGAAGAGATTGCCAAGAAAAACAAGGATATTACGGGAAGCATCTATTACGCACAGAGGATTCAGGAGGCTGTTCTTCCAGATAGGGATAATTTGATAGAGTTGATTCCGGAGTCTTTCATTTTCTTTAAGCCCAGGGATATTGTAAGTGGGGATTTTTACTGGTTTAAGCAAGAATCGGACAAAGTATTTATTGCTGCGGTAGATTGTACAGGCCATGGTGTGCCCGGTGCATTTATGAGCATGGTCGCAAATCAGCTCTTAAGCAGGATCATTATTGACGATGGCGTGCATGATCCTGGTAAAGTGTTGAGGTTACTCCATAGCGGCGTTGTTGGTGCGCTCGAAAGTCCTGATCGGGATGTTATTGCATTGGGTGGTTTGGATATGGTGCTTTGTTCCTTCGACTTACAAGGAATGCACGTAGATTATGCGTGTGGAAGCCGGCCTTTGTTGCGTATTAGGGATGGAAAAAGTGAGCTGTTTAAGGGGGAGAAATACCCGGTTGGAATGATATTGGACAAGGAACGCTATTTTACGACGCATTCTTTGGAGGTGCAGCCGGGCGATAAGTTTTACATCTACTCAGATGGATATACCGATCAGTTCGGTGGCCCGAATTATGATAAATTCATGACCGGTAAATTTATCAGTCTTCTTGAAGGATTCCACAATGTATCGATGGAGGAACAGAAAAAAACTCTTGAGAATCTCATGGAGGAGTGGATTGGGAATAAGAGGCAGGTAGATGACATGCTAATTATCGGAGTAGGGGTGTAGATAAAAAAAGAGGCAAGGTTTCCCAATGCCTCTCTTTATTTTGTGAATGGACAGTTTAGAATCGTGTGCGTATTCTCTTCCGTTCAGGCATGTGCCCTCTTTGATCGCCACTACCTCGAATATCAGACATCAGCTTCTTCTTGAATTTTTTCTCAGCCTGGTAAAGCTTGGCGACCTTTCTTATTGGTAATACCTCTTTGTACTTTTTGAGATATTTCTTTTTAAGATCCAGCTCTGCCTGTTCGTGAACCATCATGTATTCCATCTTTTCTTCCAGTTCTTTATCAGTCATGGTATCCAGGGTCTTTTTGGGTTCTCCTTCCTTAACCTTGATGTCGCGCATCGTCTTGTGCTTTTCACGCAATGCCTTGCGCTCAGCCTGGGCTTGATTATATACTGGCCAGAAGACCTGCGCTTCCTCAGGTGAGAGATTCAACTCACTCGTGATAAATGCGACCTTTCTGGCTTCTATTTGCTTTTTTCTATTAGCCGGGCCACCTTTTGGCTGAGCATATGCAGTTAAACTACCAAGTAGTATTACGCCTGCAACAATTGTGTGTTTAAGTGTGTTCATAATTTTTCTGTTTAGTTTAATACATCTATGATCGTTGCCAGATCAATGTTCTCTTCAAGAAGATATTCAATAATATCTTCATCTGTAATTTCATCACCCAGAACCACAATTGGCCCGGCCACCTGAACTTCTTCATCAATACCTGCTGATTCAATGTCAATCAGCTCTTCCACCAATTCGTATTCGTCAATGCCAAAAGCACTCTCTTCCTCCAGGTATTCAATCATTTCATCTATGCTTACTTCAGCTAGCTGCTCTTCAGGGGCTTTAAAGTTGTTCATCCATACCAACATCGCAATTACAATGACACAAGCTGCAGCAGCTACATTGCGGACTGTTAGCAATCTTCTGATTACAGATGCTCTTTGAACTCCCATATCTTTTGCTATTTGAGATGCTTCACTACGCAATGTCTCAAAATAGCCTGTAGGCACCTTATATGGATGTTGCTTAGAAATATGCGCTAGATTTGGCGATATCGCCTCCAACTCCTCCTGTATCTCCTTTGATATGTCCTTTTGCTCGTTCATTTGTTTATTGGATGACATAATTGGCAGAAAGTTTAATCTCCTGATATAAATGCCTCTATTTTTTTCACTGCATGGTGATAAGATGCCTTAAGGGCGCCTTCCGAAGTCTTCAATACTTTTGACATCTTCTTATACTTCATCTCTTCAAAGTAGCGCATATTGAATACTAGTCTTTGCTTCTCTGGCAATGTCTGTACTGCAAGCTGCAGTTTTATTTGAATTTCATCCCCGGTTATTAGACCTTCACTTCCGGTTCCTCCAGGTAGTTGTCCTTCCAGGTCTGTGATAGATGCGCTGAATTTATTCTTCTTCTGCTTGAGAAATGTGAGTGTTTCATTGGTTGCTATTCTATACAACCAGGTAAAAAGGCCTGAATCAGCTCTAAAGTTGCCCAGGCCCTTCCATACTTTGATCAATACATTCTGCATAATGTCATTTGCGTCGTCATGGTTAATGACCATTTTTCGAACGTGCCAATACAATCTTTCTTGGTACGCGCTTACAATTAAATCGAAGCCCTTGTGCGGGTCAGACTTAAATGTCTTAAGCAAGGATTGATCAGTCTGTTTAGCCATTGAAAATGTAACCTAACACCATAAAATTCACCAACTCACCTTTTTGGAATACATGCCTTATTAATACTTTATATAAGCTATGTATAGTCCTGAAAAATAGATCAGTAAATATAAAACAGAATATAATTTGGTGGGTTATTTTCGCGAAATTGCCGCTCTTGAAGCCGCAATAATGTGGGGAATATCCAAACCGTATTTGGTCATCAATTCGTCCGGTGTTCCACTCTCGCCAAAGCTATCATTGACCGCTACCATTTCCATTGGCAAGGGGTTGTTCAATGAAAGAGTTTGGGAAATCAAATCGCCCAACCCTCCATTCATTTGATGTT
>JYMV01034393.1_pt1 | contig 24461 bp, 22 predicted proteins | sample 338911 | NCBI WGS metagenome assembly JYMV01 (sample SAMN03354496, study PRJNA234377) | hydrothermal vent metagenome | biome: Deep sea; feature: Hydrothermal plumes at the Eastern Lau Spreading Center, Western Pacific Ocean; material: Seawater | place: Tonga | collected 2009 | depth 2000 m m
GGGGGAAAAAGAAATGAATACTTATCACAGACCCGTACCCAATACATGGTGGCTTAAGCGTAAACCGTACATTTTATTCATGATTAGGGAGCTAACCAGTGTCTTCGTTGCGGGGTACTGTATTTTTCTACTGGTCTTGGTTTACAAACTGACACAAGGGGCCGAAGCCTATGACAATCTTATGGCTGTTTTGAAGTCACCCAGTAGCGTGGCGCTGCATCTCATCACGCTCACTTTCGTACTCTACCACACCATTACCTGGTTTAACCTGACGCCAAAAATTCTTGTACTCTACAGAGGAGAGGAGCGGATTCCCGAAGGACTGGTGGCGGGGGTGTTCTACGCCGGGTGGGTGGTGGTTTCTATTATTGTTGTATGGCTGGTATTGGGGGTGTAGGGATGGCAAAGTCCAACGAACCGATCTGGTGGTCACTGTTTTCCGCTGGCGGCATGGTAGCAGCAATGGTGCTTCCCATCCTGATCGTTATAACAGGCATCTTGGTGCCACTTGAATTGGTGGGTAATGATCCTCTAGATTTTGAAAGAATTCGGGCCGCCGTGTCCCGACCTCTCGTCAAATTGATCCTTTTCACTATAATTTCCCTTCCACTCTTCCACTGGGCCCACCGCTTCCGCTTTACCCTTGTAGACGTAGGGCTGAAGTCCGTGAGCACCCTAATCTCCATTCTTTGTTATGGTGGGGCGATTGTTGGAACAATCGTCTCAGCAGTAGTATTCTGGACTATTTAAGGGAGATTCTACTGGAAAAGTCGGAGGTTAATAGCCATTCAACTGGAAATTCACCGGATTAGATATCCAGACATCCACAGCCCGATTGAGTTGCTTGGCAGACTTGAACTTTGTCATCTTTATTGCGGTCATTACTGCTTCATTAAGGCCGGTGTTTGAAATCCCCTTTAACACACTCATTCCCTGTACATGGCCTTTTTCATCTACGAATGTTTGAATAATAACCTAACCTTCAATACCGGCTTTCGGTGCAATCTCAGGATAGACAATATTTCTCTGAATCGCACTATAATAGAAAACCTAATATTATCTGCAAATTATTTTGATTTAAAAATTTCCGATTAAGGGAGTTATTAAAAATTATTTCTATTTCAACTTAAAGTTTACTGGAATAGAGATCCAAACTCCGACCTTACGCTCCCGCTGTTTTGCCGGACTAAACCGTGTTTTCCGGATAGCCTCCATTGCTGCCTCATCCAGCCCTGTATTCGGGATGCCCTTTAAGATAGTTGTTTCCTTCACGCGTCCTTTTTTATCTATAAAGGCCTGAACAACTACCACACCTTCAATTCCTGCTTCTTGTGCAATTTCAGGATATAATGGTTTAATAGGTCTAAGGGGCTTTGGTGGAGTATCATATGGAATAAATTTAACTTTTGGTCCTGTTGGCTGGGGTGGTGCGTCCCAGGCTTCAAAATCGTCAAAATCCAGATCGTCCAAGGTTAAATCATCTGCAATATCTTCATCATCTGTAGGAACCGGTATCGATGGCCGGGCTGGTGGAGGTATGTTATCTATCTGCTGTGTTTGAGGAATATCAATATTTTCAATAATAATTTGTTCAACCTGTTCTAAACCTGCTTCTGCGAGAAACCGAGGAAAACTAAGAAACGTAATAATAATGACCCCGATGCCGGACAAACCAGCGATTCTTACTACGATCGGATACTGGTTCTTTAAAGGATTGGTATCAAGTTGCATCAATTAACCAATGTTTTGGTAGAATAATTCAGCTTCAACGCATCAGCCTCACGCAGTTTTTCGTGGATGCTTGATACTAATCCCATTTTTGCTTCTTCATCTGCTTTTAAGGAAACAACAATTTGCGGGTCAGCCAATCGTTTATCGTACATGATCTTGGCTACGTCATCTATAGCGAAAAGACGATCACCTATTGAAATAAGACCGTCTTTTGAGACCCAGATATGGGATGTATGACGCTTTGATTTGAGCTTTTCTATTCGCTTGGCCTTCGGCAGGGTTACGGGCAACCCGGAATATTCTCTAAGCACAGTTGTGACCATGAAAAATATTAATAGCATGAATATAATATCCGGCATGGACGCAGTAGGGATTTCGGAGGAGAGTTTAGTTTTACGTGAAAATTTCATTAGTTAGTATTTGCGATAGAAATCCGTTTAGTATTGGCCTGTTTCAACTGATCAATGACGCTTATATAATCTTTATAATATGTTTTGGGGTGAGCTTTAACGGATACGATAAGTTTGTCGTTCTCCCGAAGCTTTCTTCCAACAATCTTATGAATTTGATCTACTGGAGTTGGTTCTTCATCCAGTAAAACTTTACCCTGTGAGTTAATGAGACAGTTAAGAATATTTTTCTTTTTGATCTCGATTTCGACATCCCCGGCAGGGGGCAACACAATCCCTAAACCCTTATCAGTATCAATGGTAGTTGTGACCAGGAAAAAGATCAAGAGTAAAAAAGCAATATCTGCCATGGACGAGGTGGGTATTTCCCCACCCTTAAATCGGCGCTTTTTGGCCATTTATATAATATAAATTACTTTTTTGTTTCCAGTTCGTAGAGATGATCCACGATTTTAACTGATTGTTCTTCCATATCTAGAACTAGTTTGTCAATTCTGGAAACGAATATATTTTGCAAAACTTGAATGATCATAGCGACGATTAATCCGAAGGCAGTAGTCAACAAAGCCTCAGAAATACCTCCTGCCACAACTGCAGGAGAAATATCATTTGCAGCTTTAATTGAGTCAAATGCACGGATCATGCCTACCACAGTGCCCGTAAATCCAAGCATTGGTGCAATCGTGATCACAGCATTTAGCCAGATCATGTTCTTTTCTAAAAATGCCATTTCTAATCCGCCGGCATTTTGAATTGCCTTTTCTACTTCTTCGATACCACGATGTGTACGCGATATCCCGGCATAGAAGATAGTAGCTACCGGACCTTCCGTACTTTCACATACCTTTAACGCCTCATCAGTCCCGCTTTCATTTATAGTGGACTGTATTTCATCAAAGAATTGTTGTGTATCCATACCGGACATGAGTAGTGAGTAGAATCTTTCACCAGCAAATCCCAGCCCAAACAATAAAGCGCCGAGGATTGGCCACATGAAAGCACCACCCTGATAGAAATAATCAACCATTATTTGTCTCCGTTTAAATATCGATTCATAAACTTAAAACACTGTTTTTTCTGATAAAAGGCACAGAATTTAATGACCAGACCCTAAGAATGCATCTGCTTCATCAAAGTAATTTAATGCTTCTGAAATTTGATTGTCAGTGGCCAATCGAATACCAGCTGCCTCATCCTTACCCCATATAAAACCGGCAATCTCGCTTTTTATCCGATTGGTCAAGAATGATCTATCTGCTTGAAGAGAATCTGCATTATAACTAATCGAATCTAGATCAAGGTAGGAAAAGAAGTCTGAAAAAATTGATTCGGACACCAGCCAATATTCCCGAAATAAATCAAAATCATCAAATTCTGATATATGTTCGGTTGCATATGTTGAAGCAAAGTTGAAAATGGGTCGCTCGGGATGTCTTAGAATTTTGCTGGTTTGTCCGGTTAATTCATTTTTGTAGGGAATATATACATCGGGAGTTATTCCACCCCCGCCATAAACAATTCTGCCTCCACGTGTTTTATATTTTGGACGCAACTTTTTTAAACTATCTATTTTCTCTTCACGGTTTTTTGCATAAAGTTCTCTATAATAGATAAGATCATTGCCATCTTCATAAGGTCGCTGAATGAGGCGCCCAGTTGGTGTATAGTACCGCGCCATTGTTACCCGGACCGCTGAACCTCCATCAAGCGGTAACTGACGCTGAACCAATCCTTTTCCGAAACTTGTTTCTCCAACTGTTAGACCACGATCAAGGTCCTGTACTGCACCAGATACTATTTCACTGGCGCTGGCGGATCCCCGATTAATGAGTACAATGAGTGAAAAATCATCACGGCCTTTGGCAGGATCAGCGATAAATGCCTGGTTTGCCTCAGGGATCTTTCCTTTGGTGTAAACAAGAGTATCTTTTGTAGTAATAAAAAGGTTAGCAATCGCTGCTGCTTGCTCGAGAAAACCCCCGCTATTACCTCGCAGGTCAAATATGAGACGATTAAATCCATGCTTGTCCAACTTCTTCAAGGCGGCTTTAACCTCTTTTTCGGTTGTAGCTGAAAAACGTCTTAAAAAGATATATCCAGTTTCATTATCGATCATCGTTGCTGCGCCTACGCTGTGAATGGGTATATCGTCACGAATCATGGTAACATCAAATGGGTCGATTAATCCAATACGCCGGATGGTTATATCTACTGCGGAACCCTTGCGACCTCTTAATTTTTTAAATACTTCATCCTTTGTGATTTTATAGGCGTCCTTTCCGTTAATAGCGATGATTTTATCACCGGGCTGCAATCCTGCGCGATCAGACGGGCTATCCGGAACAGGTGAAATAACAGTGATATAGCCGTGAAGAATATCAAACTCAATCCCGATTCCCTGGAATTTTCCGCGAAATAATTCATTGATATTTTCCTGCTCCTTGGCTGGAATATATGTTGAATGGGGATCCAGTTCTTCCATCAATCCATGAAAGGCTCCATCCATGAGTTTTTCCATATCTACAGTATCAAAATAAAAAAGATTTATATAAGATATAATTTGCTGCAAGACACCGATTTTATCCTTTAACACTTTATATACATTTTGGTTGTTGGAATAGAGTTGAGGGATAAATAAAAAAGCGGCTAGTAAAAATCCTCCCGTCGCCGAAACCACTATGGTCCATATCCGGCGAAGTTTTTGTTTAGTCATTGTTTTATAAAGAGAAAATTATCAGGAAGGGAGTTAATTACAGCCCGAGATAAAGCATGGTTCGAAAAGCAACACCTTGGAGAGAGTAGGGTTGTGAATCATCAATATAGTTACGCCCATTCAATTTCCAGGCACCCTGACCAATCGTACCTTTATTAAAACCAACACTGATGCGGAGCCCAATTCTGTCCAGCAGTTGCCATTTTATAGCAACATAAGGTTGGAAATTAAAAAATACGCCGCTGACATCGCTTAACACACCTGGCATTGGCTTGACAGAAAAACCACCTGCGACACCTTGTGTTACATCAGAAACTTCATAATACCAAGTTCCAGTTGAATCGATGGTTCCATACGCACTGGTAAATGTACTATCCCAAAGAGCTGTGCCGGTACGCTGGTTAACACTAACGCTGATCCGTCCGAGACCCATAAGAACCCCCGCTGCTATTTCCAGGTCCTGGAATACTGGCATTACGTGTTCAATTGTGGCTGCTCCCAAGGAAATAGTTATTTTTCCTTCTATAGATGGGACAAGAGAACCATCTGCCGCTTTTAAATCAATAGTATCACCGCTCGAATCGTATAGTTTAACCGTTGGGACAGTGGAAATTTTTGATGCCCCCACGCCAGCATATCCTCCAATTCGCCATTTGCCTGTCATGTGGGCAAACCCTTCCCCGCCATGTAGTACAAATGGATCAGCGAAACCCTTGGTATCTAAACCCAACCCTTGCAAATTTGATTTGGCCGGAATGGAATCCATTGCAATATACATTGGACTATAACCGATGCCTCCTCCGAAGAAGTCCTCTACTGGATATAAATCAAACTGACCCTGCAGGGCTGATATGTATGTTGCTAATAATAGAATTGTTTTCTTCACAATATTTGGGCTCTCCGCATTTGAGATTTTTCTAATTTATGTAGCATTGCCGAATTTCAAAAGAAAATATACTCTGAAATTTAGACATTCACCGCAAAAGTTACTGTAAGGGCTTTTTCTTGGAAAAAAACCCCCGTTAACCTATATTTTTTCACAAAGTAAACGAGGTAAGGGAGCCTATTTCGATAATCTCCTCTCGAATCAATGTGCCCTTTGGGGTAAAATGCATGATGTTTCGAACGTCTACAATGGTAATTAGCGGTCAATTTAAAAACTTTTTAGTCGGAGTGCTGTGGCTGATGCTGCCAATTTTTGGTGGTCAGTATCATGTTGAAGGGCTTTACGACCTGGACAATGATGGTGTCCGGGAAGTTCTGGTATTACAGTCAGTAGAGCCTATGGCAATGCTGATCGAAGTGACCAGTACGTCTATCAGTGATACCCTCTGGTCTTATACGCTGCCCGATGGTAGACAGTTTACGGACGCTGTAGTTGTGGATATTGACGGAAATGGTCAACCAGATCTTGTTGCTACTGCCAGACTTCAACCGGAAAATGGAGACCAAGGGTGGCTATTTGTGTTCCCCGGTACAAATACAGGGTTTGAAGACAATCCATTTATAGCGGGTAAGAAGGGATTAAACATTAATAATCTGCGACCAATAAATCTCTCCAGAGTTGAAGGTGCCCCCGGTTATTTATCCGTGTCTTTTGGGACACCTGTCCGTAAAACCTTAGTGATCCATCCAGAGATAACGGACGCAGGGTTGTCTGTTGACAAAAGTCAAATACTTTCTGATCCGTTAATTCAAAATGGTTTTGGGCATATGTATTCAGGAACTTTTTCTTCAGGCGGAAGACATTATTTAGCTCAGTTTTCCACCGAATTAAACACGCTTAAGGTGTCAGTATTTGATGTAGATAAGGATTATCAGACCGTTACAACTGAAGTATTGCAACTAGGTGATGCGCGCGGGGTCATTGCGCAGGAAATCCAAGCTTATAAAAACCCCCGCACACAGGCATCAGGACTATTGATACCCTTTACCACTGGTGAAGTAAAAATTTTAGAGATAGATGAAAATACGTTGATGCTTTCGGATTCCGACTTTTCTGGAAGCGATCTTTTTCCAGCACTGGTTGACCCGTCTGAATCTGAATTAGTAGATCTTGTTAACTCCCGAGTACAGTCTGGGTTCTATCATGTTATTCTAACACATGCGGATTATTTAAAAGAAGCCAGAGAAGCGAAGGTAATTCCTAGACCTAAAACTGGTTCTGGCCCTACTTTGGTTGACTATTTAAATGAAGCAGGGGTGAAAAATAAACCGGTTTCATCACAAAGGATTGAAATCCCAGATGTTAGTGATGGAATGCGTAGTGCAGATTGGGTCGAGGAGGCTGGGATTGATATTGAACAAATAGAATCTTCCCCGATCACGGAAGAAACTGAGGAATCTTCAAAAATAGTGGCTGTTCCGGATAAAGATGATGAAATACTGGCTTTTTCTGAAACAGTCCAGGAGGCTCTGGTCCCAACACCAGTTGAAGAAACTCAACTAGATGAGCCTGAAAATGGGGATTCTCAAATCGAGCTTTATTATGTTTTAGTAATGACACCCGCAACAGAAACAAAAGATCGTTTTATTTTTGATGGTGAGGCACCCTTCGGTGTAGCCGTGAACCAGGTACCACCTATGGGAGAGCCAACACACTTTCAGCATAGTGTATCTGCAAGCCTAACCCATCTTCGCCGCGGGAATGAGTATGATTTTGCTTATACATTGAAGGACAATGTTGCTGACAATGTTACGACGCTAACCATGGTCCATGATATGCAGACCAAAATAGTATTTTCAAGTATTTCTCCTGCTGATGATCCTTTGTCCCAATCCTACCAGCCGGAAGCTTTTGATCCAAAGCTTTTTGAATTCCCAGATTATTTTTTTGAAGGTTTTCCTGCAAGTCTGGGAATGGATTTCACTGATAATTTAATCCGGTTCTCTTTCAATGATCAGAGCGACACATCCGTATATCAGGGCATTTATTTATCTGCAACCACCCCATCAAAGCCGGCCCAATCCTTAGCGGTATTTTTAGATGAAGGCACTTTACAGGCAATTCGCGGTGAAGTGAAAGTCAGGGAAAATGGATCAAAGAAAATAACTACAGAATTTGATATTGCTGGATTTGTTGAACCTGCAGTGATGTTTTCGAGGTTGATTCAAGAGAATTTCCCCGACTCTTTGAAAACGCTTTTGTTGCAGGGTGAATCATTGGAAGAACCACTATTTGGACCAGATGGTAAATTACCGAGAGTAATTCATGAACGAAGGTTGCCAGATGCCCAGTTTGGTCAACAAAATCCTCTCATTCCGGTTGAACCTCTGCAAGGCATCTTTCCCGAAGGACAAGGAGTGACGACTCAATCAGCGGCTCCGGCAGAATCCCCTACACCTCAACCCCAGGAAGCATCTGAAGAACCATCGTCTCCTGAAACTCCAGCCTCCCAGCCCCAGGAAGAATCTGAGGAGCCAACATCACCTGAATCTACCACTAGCGAACCATCAACAAATAATACATCTTCTGATTCTTTAAACCTTGAGAATCCTAGGACTATACCATCCGATAGAAATAGAACACAACAGCCAGAAGAATCACAATTAGAAAGTAACCCTCCAAACGATTCTGATGCTTCCCCCGACCCAGAGGAAAACAATTAATTCATAGTTTTAATATGAAATTCCGGTATTCCATTTTCAGACTAAGTCTGCTTTTTTCAGTAACGATCTGCACAGCCGTGGCCCAAAAAATTGTGCATATGAATGGTGCCTATGATTTGGATGGTGACAACATGCTGGAATTTGTAGCATTAGAATTAAATCCTGAGACCCATGTTTTCCCCACATCCGTCCGTTATTATGAAATTGACTCAGATAGCTACCAATCACTCATCTGGGAGTTTGAGCCACCCATTGAACTAGAAGGGTATTTTGTTGATGCTCAAATTGGGGATTTGGACGGAAATGGTGTTCCAGATTTGGTAGTTGTCATGAATCTTTCCCGTTTTGGGACTCATGCTACGCCGCATGTTTTTATTGCTGTCTATCAGTGGGATAATGAATCGTTTTCAGAACTGCCATCTGCGACATTGGACGTTGGTAAACAAGATCGATCTTTAAGGTGTAATAATTTTGCTTTATTGGATCAGAATAATGATGGTGATCAGGAATTGGTTTTATCGTTCGGGAGTCCTTTTCGAGGTTTTGCTTTTGTGGATGTGAATTCGCAAGGGCAGTTGGTAATGACTAAAAAGATCCGACCAGACGATCTTCTCGTTGGTTCAGGACTTCTCTATGCTGCTGTTGTTGATTATGATAATGATGGGTATGAGGATTTATTAGCAATTAGCCCTGAAGGAAATGTAATTAAAGCACAGCCATTCTATAATATTGGCGGCGTGTTTGATTCTGGGCATTTGATTCGTAAAAAATTTGATGGTATTAATGGAATTTTGCCTCATTCATTTCAACTTACGGATTGGGATGCAGATGGGTTCAAAGATGTATTAGTGCCGTTTAGTTCTGGTGATATTATAGCTTTCACCTTGACCCCGGCCACATTAGTTGTGGATCGTGTTCCTGTTCAGCCGGGGCCGCTAACCCAGGTAGAAGTTGCTGATTTTAACCAGGATACATTTCGAGACCTGCTTATGCTTTCAGCGGATATTAATGCTTTGACCCTGGTTTCTGGGAAAGATGGAGGTATTGAGGGTGTGCGGAATGCAATGTCCAAAGTCCCCGAGGATATGCAAGTGTTTGCAATGATTCCTTTGACAAAAATGGGTCAGTATACAGGCAATGTGCTGGTATCTGGATGGAATGGCAGGAAAAACTCAATTTATGTACTTGATCTCGGAGAAAAGTCAGCACAGTATGATCAGGGATTTTTACTAAGTTCCGAGTTTATTTCTGAGCAACTACCGGATTTACTTTCCAATGTAGAGGAAATAAAACCAGAGGTTCCTGAGATTTATGTTGAAGTTATTCCTGAACAGGAACCCCAAGCCCCGCAACCTGAAGAGGAAATTATTATTGCACTAGGTGAGCAAACAGGCAAACAGGTACCAAAAGCGTTAGAACCAGCCGTATCCGAAGGGAAAGTATTAAAAGAGCAGCCAAAATCAACACCTCCTAAGAAAATAATCCGCACTTTAGAGACCCCTAAAAGACCTAGACCACAGGAAACACTTGGACAGCGCTTACCCAAGCATGTTCTTCCACGGTATGTTTTGACTCTTAATCAACAATTTGAATATGAAATTCTCCGAGATAGCACTGAAAAATTTCACAGTTTCCGCTGGGAAACACCACCGCCAAAAGGAATGTTTTTCCATTATGAAACCCGTACCATTCGCTGGGTGCCTACCGAAGAACAACTAGATGCATTCCCTCTGGCATATTTTGTGCGTATTAAGGTGGATGAGGCAATGCAACCCATGTCGGCATCTGCCGAGGTCGATCAGGAATATAGAACAGTTCCGGTTTTAGAGAGCAGGGATGAAAGTATGTGGGTATATGTTAATGATCCTCCTCGGTTTTTAACTCAACCTATAGGAACAGAGTTTGTGGCTGGCGGCACTTTTAGGTACGAGCCCATTGTTCGAGACCGGAACCGGGATGCGTCAATACAATTCTCACTTGAAGCTGGCCCCCCGGGGATGATCATTGAGGGTGGAGTGTTAGTTTGGGAATCAGAAGAAGAAATCAGTGTTGAGACATATGATGTTCGACTGGCCGCATTTGACGGTTTTGACCGTGATATTCAGGAATTTACATTGTCTGCCAGGACAGGAGTAAAAATACTTTCTACAGCTCCAACTATGGCTACTGTTGGTGAACAATACCAATACGATGTAAAGATTTGGAGCCAGCGTGAAAGTGAAACAGCTACATATAAACTTTATCGCGAGCCAAGTGGTATGAATATTGATAAAAATGGTATTTTATCTTGGATACCTACACCTGAGCAGATTGATACAATCTCATTTGATGTTGAAACGCGCCATGGGATAGCATCGGATATTGAACAAGTAAAAGTGTATGTAAACCACCCACCCATCATAAGAACAGCACCGCCGCCAATGACGAAATTAAAAGTTGGCCAGGTTTGGGAGTTTGATCTACAAGCTGAAGATCCCAATCAGAAGGCACCCAATAATGAGTTGATATTTGTTGCTCATGTTTTGCCTGATGGTATGCGCATGGATGCGCATACAGGCCGTCTGCGCTGGGAGCCAACAGTTGCCCAAGTCGATTTTCATAAACTTAAGATAGAAGTATCAGATGGGCATTTAAGCCGGTCTGTTGAAACAGAATTTTTTATTAATGCGCCAATTAAAATCATATCGGTACCGACTATGATTGCTACTGTTGGTGAAGAATATACTTATAAACTCATGACAGTGGATCGGAATGAAGGAGCGCTTCTTCCGTTTAATAGAGTCGTAAAAGTTGAAGATGTGAGCAATATAAGGATCTATTCGATCAATATTTCAGATGATGTTGTTATTCAAGGCATTGATCGATATTTGGGTGACTGGTATAATAGAGAAACTGTTTATTATGTAGATCCGCAGTCTCCTGCTGATGCTCCTGTTTCTCGTTTAGATATGAAACGGTATGTACACTCTCTCTTTTTCGAAGATGAAAGGCTATGGGTCATATTAGCGACATTAAATGGCCGCACAATTAGACTAAAAGAATTCCTTTGGGAATTTTTTCAAGGTGGTGAGAGAGGAAGACCGCCTAGAATTGTTGTGGAACGGATTAGCCCTGTACGTTTCACACTGACTGAATCTCCGGATGGTATGGAAGTGGATGAAACATCAGGAACGATTCGCTGGACCCCGAAAAAGAGGCAAACAGACACACATCGAATTTCAGTTATTGCTTCTGATGGATATACAAAAGACGAACAAGCTTATGAAGTGTATACAAACCATTTACCAACAATTGTATCAAACCCGCCAAGAATGGCTTTGGTAGGAGAATTGTTTAAATATCAGACGCGTGTTGAGGATTTGAATGAAAATGCGAACATTAAATACACTTTGGTAAAAGGTCCTCATGGTATGCAAATGGATAAGAACGGTAAGGTTCTTTGGGTGCCGAAAGCGGCACAGATCAATTATAATAACTTCGAGGTAACCGTCACGGATGGATACGGTACGGATGCCCAGTCTAGCCGAATTTTTATCAACAATCCTCCCACAATTATTTCCACTCCGAAGCCAGTAGGATTAACTGGACATACTTGGCGTTATAAAATAACTACGGAAGATTTAAATGGTGATCGGGTTACATATCGGGCTGTGCGATTACCAAAATTTGCTAAGTTCGATCGTCGGAAAGGACTTTTGGAATGGACGCCCCGAAAAAATCAGGATGGAGCCAATGATTTTATTATAATGGCAGTTGATGAACATGGGGCCACCACTACCCACGACTTTCAAGTCCATGTGTTTTATGATCCCAGCGCTAAACAGCTGGTAAATACCGGGTGGCCTTTAATGCTAACATTTGTAGGCGTTGTTTTTGCCTGGGGTGCTGCTCAGATATAAATGTTATACAAACGGTTGCAGATATCGTTTCAATTTTGATTCCGGATGGAACTTTAATCTAATTTTTACTGCATATATTGGAATCTTGATCTTAAAACCACCCAATTTAATTAGATCTTTTTCAGTGGTTATAAGATAGTCTGCCCCACTGTTTTTGGCATCGTTTTCCAATCCTTTTAGGTCCATTCCATTGTAAATATAATGATCTGTGAATATCTGCTTACCACAGATAGTTGTCCCTGTTTTGTTTAAGGATGCAATAAATCCATCGGGGTCACCGATAGCAGAAAAAATGTAAATCTTTTTATTCTTTATGTCTTTTAAAGGAATCTGATTATTCGTAATAGATCGAAGTGTTTTATCCAGCATTGTGGTGTTTCTGATTTTAGGCCGGCCAGTTTCTTTTATTTTTCGTATTAAAAAAGCCTTTGGTTTATGAACATTTGTTTTGGTCAAGACAAGAATATCGGCTCTTGATAAATGGTACCAGGGTTCTCGTAATAATCCATAGGGCAGAAGCTTGTGATCTTGGATAGTATCCCTTGAATTGATTAGTACAATATCTAAATCCCTATTAAGTGATCTATGTTGAAATCCATCATCTAGAATAATGATATCTGGTTTAAATTTTTTTACCAGCAACATTCCACCTCGATATCTTAGCTCGTCCACTATGATAGGCACATTTTTCAGGGAATGAGCCAGCATAAAAGGTTCATCGCCGACATCTTCCCAGGATGTTGGTTTAGTTATTCCGTCAGTAACGATAACGGAACCAGTCGTTTTTCGTCCATAGCCTCTGCTGATGATACCAACATGCATACCTTTGGATTGTAAATATCTGGATACGTACTCCACCATGGGTGTTTTACCCGTTCCGCCTACAGAAATATTACCAATGCTGATTACGGGGCAGGGGAGTGATCGGGTGACAAAAAATCCAAAATTATAAAATAAATTACGCCAATAAATAAGACCCCAGTAGAACAACGCTAGAGGGAACAGAATAAAGACTAAATATTCCTTAAATATCCTGTTGGTTTGCATATTGCAAATTGCTGTTTTCTGTCTTATTCATTCCATTAATTAATTCTTTTTCACATTGATTAAGATTCGTTTTTTCATTGAATAAGATAGGAGCTCCGTATTCGATGAAAATAGTTCCGAATGGTTTTTCAACATAAAATGTATCCCAATTCACAAATGTCCAGTTTCGGGTTGAGTGAACCGCAACCGGCACAATAAATGCACCAGTTTTTTGTGCTGCCCGAATAACACCAGGTTTGGGAACACGTGGTGGTCCTTTTGGTCCATCAGGGGTAATAGCTACTAATGCTGGAGGGCGCTTTAATACATTCATCATTTCAATGAAAACTGCTGTACCTCGTTTTGAACTTGATCCTCGTAACAGGTGCCACCCCAATTTATGGCCGATTCTGGAGATGATTTCACCATCACGATGTGTGCCGATCATTGCATAATATTGTTTTCCGGATAAATGCATGAATGGGGATAATAAATGAGAATGCCAGCAGGAAATAATTACGGATTGTTTGTTTTCCAGCAACGTAAGGTAATGTTCTGTTCCTCTGATATCCCATCGGCTTGTACCGTACAAGAACTTCATTACCCATTTCCCAACAGATGATTGAAACCGGGTTTTAAAAGTATTATCAAATGTCCGCATTGATTTACAACCGTTTTATAATTGCTTTTGCCGCTCGTTCATAAACACCAGGATTTCCTAGTGATTGTCTTACGTTTTCATAACCGGTCAGAATATTTTTTCTTTCCGGAGACTGATCACCGAATAACGGCATAATATTGTTAACAATGTTATCCGGGGTCATGTTGTATTGAATTAACTCCGGAACAACCCGTTTATCGGCAATTAAGTTGACCATGGATACATGAGGTACATTAGCTAAAAGTTTTAAAATCACCCAAGAATAAAATGACAACCTGTAACAGACAACCGATGGAATACCTTCCAATGCACATTCTAAAGTAGCTGTACCCGAAGAAGTAATTGCCACTGTTCCATATGCCATTGCTAACCGCGCATCAACTTCAACATTGATATAGTCTGGTAATGGCTTAAGGGTAATATTAGGTGCTTTCCCGACCACAACTTGTAATAATGGAACCTTTTTATGTAATTGATCAAAAGTTTTTAAAAAGATTGGCCAGTGTTGGTTGACCTCCTGTTGCCTGCTTCCAGGAAGCAATGTGATAATAGGATTATCCGGGTCTAGAGAATGGCGTTTTAGAAACGAATCCCGATTTTCTTTTACTGGTTTACGTTCAACAAAGGGATGACCAATAAATTTTGTGGGAAGCCCTCGAGACTCAAACCATTCCTTCTCAAAGGGGAATATAGACAAAGCCTGATCCAATGTAGTTTTCATTATTTCTACTCTTTTTTCTTTCCAGGCCCATGCCTGCGGTAAAATAAAGTAAGAGATAGGAATATTCTGTTTACGGATTTTTTTCGCTAGATGCAAATTGAAACCAGGATAGTCAATAAGGATTATGCCATCCGGTTTAATTCTTTTTATTGCTGTGATAGTTTCCCGCATAATTCTTATCATTCTAGGCATATGTTGAATTACCTCGGAAAAACCCATAATAGCCAAACGATCGATATGTTCGATAATTGTTCCCCCTGCTACTGCCATTTGGTTACCGCCGTGCCCAATAAATGATATATTTGGTTGCACCTTTTTTATGGCCGAAATTAATTTTGCTCCGTGAATGTCGCCGGAAGGCTCCCCTGCAACAATGAAAATAGTTTTTTGGAGTGAATCCATGGCTATTTGAATCAATTCAGCAAGGTATATTGATTAAAAGAATATCGGTTTTAGCAAAATAATTGCAGAGATTAAAATAATATTCTGCAAAGTACGTTTCTCATTTTTTAATGTTTTTTTTACTGTTGCTGGTTGCCGGCGATCTAAATTATCCCAGGCATTTAATCTTGGTATTAAACGCGGAACATTATTACTATAGATTTTATACGCCCCACCGAACTTTATGGCCAGTGTTTCTTCTTCTAAAGATATGATGAAAGCATATTGTAAAATAAAAAAAGTAATTATTACTGGTAGCAAATACCATATCCAGATTCCTCCTGCAACGAATACCATTCCAGCGTAAATAATTACATTCCCCAAGTATAGAGGGTTTCTTGTGCGGGCGTATGGACCTGCAGTACAAAGAGAAGACGCACCGACTTTTGTTGTCCGCGTAGCGCCACCGGCGTAACGTACGGCATTAAATCGTATTACTTCGCCTGTTATGACCAATACAAATCCCATATAAACGTAGGGAGTAGAAGGTGAAGAAAAGTAGATGACTGTTAAAATAATCGGAATTGGTGTAAAACTTCGATTCTTAAAAAGAAACCGTCTAATATCCATTAATGAATATCCTGAATAATCATGTCCTGAATCTGTGTAGCTACAGCTAGAGCAGCTCGTCCAGCCTTCCCATCTACGATCGGAACGTCTTTCCCAATCATTGAGCAAATAAAATTTTGAAGTTCCAACTGCAATACATCCTTCTCATCAATAGCCGGCTTTTCGTATGCGATATATTTTTCCTCTCCATTGCGTTTAAATGACGCTGTCATCAACGCATCAGAACTATCCTCAGGTTTATCTATAACTTGGTATACCTCTGTGATGCCTAACAATAAATCAATGGTTGCATACAGATTCTGCTGAAACACTTTTACTTTACGAACCTTGTCTTGGGCAATTCTACTTGATACAATACTTGCGACTGTTCCATTCTCGAATCTGATTCTAGCGTGTGCTATATCTATAGAATCAGTTAAAATTGAGACACCACTGGCGCGAATGTTTTTAACAGAAGATTTGACTATGGAAAGCAAAATATCGATATCATGGATCATAAGATCAAGCACCACAGGAACATCTGTTCCTCTAACTGTGTAGGGAGCCAGCCGCTGAATTTCTACGAATTTTGGGTTGATATTGTAAGCCTGTAGTGCTCTCAGTGCAGGATTCAACCGTTCGATATGACCCACCTGGATTAATACGTTCTGTTTTTCAGCCAACTTCAGTAAATGATCAGCATCTTCCACTGTTTTAGTGATCGGTTTCTCGATGAATACATGACAGCTATTATTTATTGCTTGTTCAGCTACGTCAATGTGTGTTTCAGTAGGTGTTACGACTGATACTGCATCACATACAGCTAATAGATCTGAAACGTTTTTGAATGAGGTAGATTTGTATTGTTTAGCAACTATATCAGCCCTCTTCGAGTCTATGTCGTATAGGCCTGCGAGGTTTGCATCCTCAAGTAACTGATAGTGTTTAACATGGTGTTGCCCTAAATGGCCTACACCAATAACGCCAACCACAGGTTTATCATTCTTCATAATAACTAGAAAAATTACAAATTTCACCATCCAGACAAAATTGAAGATATAATTAGATTATACATCATTAATAACGATAAAATTAAAAAATAGGAAAAAACTTGCATTTAGTATGAAAATCAAGCAATTTGTTGAGTAATTCGTAGGTAAAATTGGAGTTCCGTAATGGCTAACGACATAAAGTCCGGAATTGGCTATATTATTCCGGCAGCCGCAGTCGTCGGCTTTTTCACTACTCTCCTTCTAGGAGAATACTTAATCAGTATTGTCATTGCTGTGGCGGGAATACTGGTGTGGTTTGTGTACATGCTGGTAATGGAATCGTCACCGCCATCCAATCTGGGAAACCTTATTATGCTGTTTGGCATATTGCTTTCACTTGGCATATTTATGGGCTTTGGTATTGCTCAGAATATGTGGGGCGGCATTGAATTCCAAACAGAGGGATCGCTATTTGCATTGGTGATCTTGTTTTTCTCCATACTGACTGGGATGCTATTTAGGAATCAGCCTTTTGCTCAGCCGGTTACTTCAGTTGGAAAATTAACTGAGCGTGAAAAAAAATGGGTACAAAAGGCTTTGAATAAAAGCGATAAACAAGCTGATGATGTTGAACCTAAGGTTATTGTGATGAAACAGGAACCGGTTGAAAAGGATTTGGAAACTGAAGATTCTTCTGCTAATGAAGAGACTACACCTTATAATAATCCCTATATGTATGCATATCCTCCAGAATATTATTACGATAATGAATATGATGAAGACGATTACGATGACGACGAAGATGAATAAATTTAAAAACTTGTAAAAGCCTCGCATTGCGGGGCTTTTTTATTTTGTTAAAAACCAATGAATAAAAAGAAGAAATCACTGATATATTAATTGAATAATAGAACTATTACCTATTTCTAGATGTTGAATTTAAAAAAGATACAATCTCCATCTCTCACAATGTAAGATTTACCTTCCTGTCGTGCCAGCCCTCTTTCACTAACATTATGTTCTGAACCATATTTTACCAAATCATCATAGCGGTATACATCTGCTTTGATAAATCCCCGTTCAAAATCGGCATGAATCTTTCCAGCCGCTTGTAGTGCTGTTGTGCCTTTTTTAATTGTCCAGGCCCGAACCTGCTTGTCCCCACCTGTAAAAAAGGTATGCAGGTCTAATAGTTCAAATCCGGCACGAATAACTTTATTTAATCCAGGTTCTGGCAAGTTGTATTCTGTTAAAAAGAGACTTTTTTCTTCTTCTGGTAGCAAAGCTATTTCCTGTTCAATGGTAGCACAAATGCGAATCGCAGTATTGCCCTCCTGTTTAGCAAAATCAAATAAAACTTTTACATGATCATGTTTATTCTCTATCATAATTTCGTTGTCATTGACATTCGCAACATAAAGTATCGGCTTTTGAGTCAAGAGTTGTAATGAATGAAAAAACACCAGTTCATTATCACTAGCGTGAAATGTTTTTGCCCTATGTCCCGCGTTGCAATGTTCTATGAGCCGATTTAGAATTTCCAGTTCACGGATAATTACTTTATCCCCTGATTTGGATAACGTTTCTTTTTTGGCTCGCAGTTTAGTTAATCTATCCAAATCATTGAGAAGGAACTCTGTTTTTATTGTTCCTGCATCTCGGACCGGATCAATAGTTCCATCAACGTGACTAATATTGCTTTCTTCAAAGCAACGAACGATGTGAATGACAGCTTCGGTTTGGCGAATCTGTCCTAAAAATTGGTTGCCCAGCCCATCGCCTTTGCTTGCGCCTTGAACTAATCCAGCAATATCAATGAATTCAACTGTAGCGGGTATTACTTTTTCAGGTCGGTAAATATTTGCGAGTTCATAGAGTCGTGGGTCAGGCAACTCTACGATTCCAATATGAGGCTCGATGGTACAAAAGGGATAATTTTCGGTCGGGACGTTAGATGCTGTCAATGCATTAAAAAGGGTGGACTTTCCAACGTTAGGAAGTCCGACAATGCCACACTGAAAAGACATCTCTATACGATAATTATGTAAGTGGAGATCAAACGGTTAAAATGTATCTAAAGCAGGATCATCGCCAAAATCATATATGAGGTTTTTAAATAATCCTACCTGAAGATTTTTTGCAGAATAAATAACTCGATCATCTACGCATAACTCCCCGTCTCCCCAGATGACAGATGATGGTTTTTTTAATAGTTTTTTTATGTCAATTCTATAAGTTATCTTTTTGTGGTAAGGGCGAACCTGACCCCTAAATTTTACATCAGCTACTCCTAATGCCCTTCCCTTGCCTTTCGCACCGCCCCAGGTTAGAAAGAATCCAATTAGTTGCCACATACCATCTAGACCTAAGCACCCTGGCATCACAGGATCTCCCTTAAAGTGACAATGGAAAAACCAGTCACTCGAGCTGATATCAAGTTCAGCAGTAATTTCACCTTTACCATATTTTCCACCGCTTTCAGAAATATATAGTATACGGTCAACCATTAGCATTGGTTCTTGCGGAAGTTTAGCGTTTTTTATTCCAAAAATTTCACCCTGAGCTATAATAAGTAATTCCTCTTTTGTATAAGAATTCTGTTGTTCCATAAAACAATTTCCTTTGCCTTTATTTTGTGATTGGAGAGTACAAAATTTTTTTGATGGAATGAATCATCATTTCAATCGATATGACTATTGGAAAACGGGTAAATTGTTACTCAAATGTTGGAGGCGACATGTCTAATTGGGTTTTAATTCTTGGTGCATCTACGGGCCATGGTGGTGCAACGGCGGTGCGTTTGGCGAAGGATGGCTATGGTATAATTGGTTTTCATTTTGACCGCGGTGAGATGAAAGCAGAGGCAGAACAGACTATTACCAAAGTTGGGGAATTGAATGACGGGAAATGTCATTATTGGAATACAAATGCGGCTGCCGAAAAAACCATGGATAAATTTATTCCTGAGATCAAGAAAATTACAGGAGGAAAATCATTAAAACTTTTACTCCATTCAATTGCTTTTGGTACAACTACTAATTTTTTTGGGGACAATCCTGTTACTCAGCGTCAAATGGATATGACTGTACATGTCATGGGGAATTCACTGTTATACTGGGCACAAAGACTATACAAAGAAGGTTTATTGGGTCAAGGTTCTCGGGTATTAGGACTGACCAGTGAAGGTAATTATATTGCCATGGATGGGTATGGACCCGTAAGTGTGGCAAAGGTTGCAATGGAAGCCATCATTCGGCAAATTGGCTGGGAACTGGGAGAATATGGAATTACAGCTAATGCTGTACAGGCAGGTATTACTCCTACTCGTGCGCTGACGAAAATTACTGATAAATGGGAAACTTGGGTGGAAAATACAAAAAAACGAAATCCTATGCGCCGGACCACTACCCCAGAAGATATAGCAAATACTATTTCATTATTGTTGCGTCCAGAAGCAGATTTTATCAATTGTTCCATCATCTATTGTGATGGTGGTGAACACCGTTCCGGTTCTTTTTAATATAATTTCTATTAATAAAATACATCATACTGAGCACCCCCGATCTGAGGTTATTATCTTTATGTGATGAATCTGATTCTTTTCTTACAACAATTTGATTATCCGGCTTTAGTTTACATATTCAAGGCAATCACACTTTTGGGAAATCCTGAATTTTATTTTTTAGCATTAGCTGTTATTTATTTTTCTTGGCGAAAGGAGGAAATAGCTCCGTTAGCGGCGCTGTTATTTATTTCATATTTCATTAATATTGGGTTGAAAGAGTTCTTTATTATTTCTCGCCCTCCGGAGGAGTTATTTTTTATCACTGTGTTCGGCCATGGTTTTCCCAGTGGACATGCTCAGGTATCAATGGTTTTATGGGGCTATATTGCCTGGCGCTTGAAAAGCTTTTCCTGGCCGGCGCTTTTTGTGTTGTTGATTGGCGTGTCCCGTGTCTATTTAGGGGTACACTATTTTAATCAGGTATTTGCTGGTTGGTTGGTCGGGTTTACGACCCTGGTGCTTGGGATTATAACAATAGATTTTATTAAGGGAAAACTAGCCGTATCCAGTTATGAATCTTGATTCAAGGCTAATTTTTCCTGAATCAGTTCAACCAGTTCATGAGTGTCTTTTGATGGTTGAAGTTCAAAGCTATTTTTTGCTTCCTCTAGAGCATACTCCCACCAACCCTTTTTTGTATAGGCTAGAGCGAGCCTGAAGTGAGCTGTCCCGAGTATCTGGTATTCTTCCCGGGTTAACTTGCTGTGATCGGCTGGAAACATACGATCTACTTCCCGAAATTCAGTAATAGCTTCATCAACTAGGTCTTTTTGGAGATACCAGTTACCTAGTTCTAAATGCCGTTCGGGGCTGTCCTGACAGGCACACAAGAAGAATAGAAATAAAATTATTAGTCCCGGTTTCGGGTGTTGGCGCATAAATATCATAATTTATTAGCGTTAATTTTCAGGTGCATTCATCCGAAAATCAAGAAGAAAATCCATCAATATAAATTACAGATTCTTTACCATGCTGTGGATCCCGCACTAAGAACTGCAGCAATAGCATACCCAGAAATAAACTACCGCCTAAGATAGACAGTGCGATCATATAAGCACCCTGTCCTATCAAAATCCCGATTCCCAGTATAAATACTACAACAAACGGTGCAAGAAATGAATCAATAAGTGCCATGTAGGTTTTTGTATCTCTATCCTCAGCAAAATCATAAACCAGGTTCATGGCTGATGGCATAAATGCACCTTGTCCTGCCCCAATTGCCATAAATATTCCGTACACCCAAACCATATTTTGAGCAAAAATAGCTAGGACAACGGCCAAAAAGTGGCTGACATAAGCCACCATCATACTGGATTTATGCCCCCATTTATCCCCCATTTTGCCTACTAAATAGCTGGTAGTGCCCGATGCTCCCACATTTAACATTGTAAAGATTCCAACTTCGCTTATATCGAAATTGAATTTATCTTGACAGTAGATTGCATACAGGCCCATCCCAGGTAGACTGGCGCAATAAAATATCCTTGAAAAAAGATATTTCTGGAAATTTTTATGACCCCACATGATTTGTTTTGCATCTTTGATAAAATCCTTAAGTGTTTTATTGACGGGGATTTCAGGTGCAGGCTGCGTTCTATAAAAAAGAAAAAGAAATGTCCCGATGGTCAGGCTTGCAAATAAAATAAAAAATCCGATTCCAAAATTGTGCGGGAACGGGACATTACTGGAAAGTAGTGAACGAAGTGCAAATCCACCGACAAAACTTCCCAGGCTATTAAATGCAAATCCAATCCCAAAAAACCGTCCCCGCTCTGATCGTAATGTAGCTTTATTCAAAAATTCTGCCCAAATAGGGATAATAATTCCAATGGCAAGTCCATAAAGCAGGAAATAGATAAAATATACCATCCAGGCTGATGAAAAAGTTTCCAGTTTAAAATATGTAAAGGTAAAACCCATTAAAAAGGACACAGCAAGTATTGCACAGTGAACAAGAATAACAGCCCGTTTAATATTTCGAATATTCCGACCTAGTGCGGCGATAATTAACATGGGCAAGGCAATAAGGATCGAGAAAAGACCCGCTGAAGACATAGCGATACTTTCTGGAGCGCCCAACGTTCGCAGGAAAAGTGGGATCACAGCATAGATAGTGTGAAATGCTACGCCAAACCCCCAGAAAAACTCGTGAAAGATATTATATCTTAAGTTGTGATTGTGATCTGCAAGTGTGAGTTCAGTCATTCCTCTTTTCCTGGGCCAGCAGTGTCATGGAACCGAGAATCAGTGTTGCACCTATAATTTGCGCCAGCGAAAGTATACGTCCACGCACTACCCAGTCGATGATGACTGCAGATAGAGGCCAGGTCAGTTCATAAAGCGTGGCATGTGAAGCTGGTAAATGCTTTAATCCATAATAGTAAATGAAAAGGGCCACTGCTCCAGTTGATAATACAATTAAAATCAGTATTCGCCATTGATGAGAATCAAGCGAAATATCTGCTAAGCTACCGTGAGTCATTACAAGTATAATCAAAGCCACGATGGCTGTTAATAGTAAACGCAGGGCTGTGACAGTGGTGAACGGAAGCCGTTTTAAAGCATGTTTTCCCAACACAGTGGAACTACCCCAGCTAAAAGCAGCCAAAGTGGCTAGCAGGGCAGCGATGAGTGTTTTTTCATCCCAGTCCGCCATGGAGTCGGTGCCAAAGGTAACCAGATATCCTCCGGCCATCGCCGCCCCGGCGAGGAGAAGAAATTTTTGGGTAATTTTTTCTTTCAGGATGATCGCCGCCAGAGAAATGGCAAAAAGCGGCTGGAGTTTCTGTAGTAATACCACCACCGAAAGATCGATATATTGTATGTAACTTAGAGCTTTGGTATAGAAGAAGGTTCCCATAACCCCACCGCAGATGGAGATCCACAACAGTGAAATCCAGCCCCGCTGACCTATACTCCGGATTTCGTTCCACCTCCGGAATAGCAGGGGCAGAAAGATGATTGCTCCCAAGGCGTGTTCCAAGGTAATGATGAGAAAAGAGGATACAGAATAAAGCTCCTGCCTGAGAAATCCATCCACGCTCCAAAGCAGTGCCGCAATGATTACAGCTATAGGTGGGATAAATTTTTGCATTTTGAATTACAATTTTTTCAGTATCAACTTTTTAAACTAAAAAGTTTTGTCTTAACATTACCCTAATAAACGTGTGCTTTCTATATTATGCTGTTTGATGGTTTTCCCAACATACGGGAAAAAGAGGGTGAATCATAGAATCACCTTGCTTAAAAGTAAGTTCGGGGAAAGGAGGTGATGTTTTCCCGGGCCGTTCAGCAAAGACAGTATCATCTCCCAACCAGCGGGACGAGAAGGCCCTGCGCCTTGTAGATTGTCGAGGATTTCCAGCTCCCGCATGAAGGGTTTTAAAGTGGAACACAATGCAATCCCCCGGCTCCAGGTCCCATGACAAAATCTCGTATTGATCGCGATTGGATTCAATATCGGGAATGGGATCAAAACTCTTGGGTTTGTAATCATATTCTTCATGGGTTAGGAATTTCTTTGGCATGAACATTTTCCCCCATATGTGAGATCCGGATATAAATTCTAAACCATACTCTCTCGGAACGGGATCAAGAGGTAGCCAAATACTGCCTACCTGCTCTCCATCCACACAATAGTAGGGTTGATCGTGGTGCCACGGTGTTTTTTCCGATGTTCCTGGTTCCTTGACTAAAATATGTTCATGAAAAAGCCGGACCTGGCGACTTTTCGTCAATTGCCCCGCTATCTTTGCTGCCGGTGAATTAAATAGAAATTCTTGGTATTCAGGAATCCTTTGCCAGTTGCAGTAATCATCGTAGAAATCTCCTTTTTTGTCTTTTGGAGTATATTGACAAGCGTAAGGTCCTGGATCTTTTCGATTCTTCTCTATCCCTTCAGCCAAAAGTGAAAGCCATCCAATGTTAAATACCTTTTTGAGCAAAATGGCTCCTTTTTCGGAGTATTCTTGAATTTGAGAATCAGTGATCAACCCTGATTGACCCGGCCATAGAATAATTGTTGTACTTCCGGACTGTTCATAACGTTTGGCTTGTCCTTATAACACAATGTACCTACATAGCGAGTTGTTTTACCCACAACCGGTGTAACACGGTGCAGCGAATAAAATCCTGCAAAAATAAG
>JYMV01009771.1_pt1 | contig 24451 bp, 16 predicted proteins | sample 338911 | NCBI WGS metagenome assembly JYMV01 (sample SAMN03354496, study PRJNA234377) | hydrothermal vent metagenome | biome: Deep sea; feature: Hydrothermal plumes at the Eastern Lau Spreading Center, Western Pacific Ocean; material: Seawater | place: Tonga | collected 2009 | depth 2000 m m
AGGATCAGCAAGTCGATTTGAGCTGGTGAGACTGGCAGTACGGCCATGGTTGGTACCCAGCCACGTTGCGTAGAATTTTGTCCCGGCAACGGTTCGATTTGCGAGAAGCCGTTTTGAGTTTTAAATACTTTGCAATACGTACCGGGAGCCATCTTTGAAGAGAAATCCATGCCCATTTCGTCATCCGACGGTTGCGCCTTTTGCGGACCTGAAGTAATTTCAGCTTCAGTCACGACTAGGAAATATTTGTCACGCGGTGCATCCTCGGCCAGAGAACTAAATTCCTTGCCTTGGTAGGACGCAATTTGGATGGTCGCTGGTTTTGTTGCTGAGTCTATAAGTGAAAAATAGGTCAGCGAAAAGACGGCCAAGCCCATGCCGAAGGAAATGACGTTAAAGAAAATGAATAGCCAGACCCAATAGGGAGTCGGCCCTTCGGCGTCTTTTTCTAGAAGTTCTACTTCCATCAATTCCGCAGCGGTATCGAGTTGTTCGTGCCCGTATGACCGGTTGGTATAGACCGCCGCTCCAAAATGTTTTATTTCACTTTGGTCATCCTCGCCCATCATTTGGCTAGATTCGACGTTGTAGCCACATTCAAGACAGATGATCGCACCGCCAGGGATATTTGCCGTGCAATTTGGGCAGCGATAGCCTCCGGGGGTTACGGCAGTAATGCCAGCATCGCTCAGCATTTCATCAAGCATGGCGTCGATCGGCGCCTGCTGGGGCAGGGGAACTTGTAGCGGATTTTGGCAGGCAGGGCAGGATACTTGCTTGCCTGCGTATTGATCGGGAGCGTCGACTTGGTAGCCACACTGACAACTTACCGGAATGGGCATTGGGTTCGCCTGTTGAATTGAGTGTATTTAAGTTGGATGAAATGGTGGGGTATGAATTTGAGTATTGTAACTGCATTACTAGTATGCATTGCTATGCATCGTGATAAAAGTACTTAGAATATTCAATTCACTTTTATGAGTAATTGTCAGCAGGTGCGTACGGAATGTAGAAAATGGCAGGTTACCGCGAGGGCTTTGTTGTTTTGTGACATTTTGGCAGTACACAACCGTGCTATGAAATCGGGAAAACTTGGGTTTACCCCGTAGATAGCTATGGTTTTTTGGCTTATCTTTAATCGTTTATAGGTATGTAGTTCGTTGCAACTAAACCAGCAGGAAAGTTTCTTGTTTTTGGCACGTAACTTGCATTTACCGAATATAAAATTAGATCAAAACGCGTTAAAACACAAAAGAGACATTTCCATTACAGGCTTTAACCGTGTCCAAGATCCCATCAGTAGCGGGTCATGGATGAAGAGCACCGGAGATATCACGCAGCGAGAACTTGTTTAAACCGTTTTGACGAATATACACAAGAATAGTGGCACGACGATCACCTCAAAACGGACAATGTGGTCGAAAGGCCTGGGATTGATTACACCTTAAGGAACGCAACAAGATGGTCAAATCAAAGATAAAGCTTCAGCCATTAGGGGATCGAGTTGTTGTACAACGCGATGAATCCGAAGAAGTAACTACTGGTGGCATAGTACTACCGGACAGTGCTAAAGATGCCCCTGCACGTGGAACCGTTATGAGTGTCGGAGACGGGATCATCATGCCCGACGGCAGTCGCGTTGCCTTGCAATTGACCGTTGGGGCCCGCGTTATTTTCAGTAGCTATGGTGGGGAAGCCATCAATATTGATGATGAAGAATATTTGCTGATGCGTGAAAGTGACGTTTTAGCAGTAATCGAGTAAATCTAGTTCATATTCAGATTAGCTGAGTATGTAAAACAATACATAAACCTAACGCTTGGTGCACTGACAGCACAGTTGGAAAACGAACCAAGCAATTAAACGATATTCAAGGGAAAGTAAATCTCATGGCCAAAATAATTGCCTTTGATCAAGAAGCACGAGAAGCGATTCGCCGCGGTGTATCCAAATTAACACGAGCGGTAAAAGTTACGCTCGGTCCAAAGGGACGTAATGTCATTCTGCAAAAGAGCTTTGGTTCGCCGACTGTAACCAAGGACGGCGTGACAGTCGCCAAAGAAATCGACCTCGAAGATGTCTTTGAAAATATGGGAGCTCGCATGGTTCGCGAAGTTGCCAGTAAAACAAGTGATGTCGCGGGTGATGGTACAACAACAGCAACGGTTTTGGCTGAAGCCATCTTCACCGAAGGCCTTAAAGCGGTTGTGGCTGGCGTCAATCCAATTCAAATGAAGGCTGGTATTGAACAAGCTGTCGAAGACATCATTGAAAATTTACACAAGATGTCCATCAAAATCAAAAACCGCGATGAAATGGCAAATGTCGCTTCCATCGCTGCTAACAATGATCGTGAAATCGGTGATTTGCTCGCTGACGCTATGGCTAAAGTTGGTAAAGATGGTGTGATTACCGTTGATGAAGGCAAGAGCCTGACAACCGATGTTGAATGGGTTGAAGGTATGCAGTTCGATCGCGGTTACTTGTCTCCCTACTTCGTAACCGATTCCAACACCATGGAAGCGGTTCTGGAAGATGCCTATGTGTTGGTATTTGAAAAGAAAATTACAAATATCAAAGACCTCGTGCCGCTACTTGAACAAGTGGCCCAACAGGGTAAACCGTTGTTGATCGTCGCAGAAGACGTCGAAGGCGAAGCGTTGGCTACCTTGGTTATCAACCGCTTGCGTGGTTCCTTCCAATGTGTTGCTGTGAAAGCCCCAGGCTATGGCGATCGTCGTAAAGCGATGATGGAAGATATCGCTATCCTCACCGGTGGTACTGCAATCTTTGAAACTCTAGGTATCAAACTAGAATCACTGAAACTAACGGACCTCGGTCGAGCGAAACAAGTGATTGTTGACAAAGACAACACAACGCTTATCGAAGGTAGCGGTAAGAGCAGTGATATCAAAGCACGCATCGATCAGTTGCGTCGTGAAATTGATAATTCAACGAGTGACTACGATCGCGAAAAACTCGAAGAACGTCTAGCGAAGCTTTCCGGTGGCGTTGCTAAAGTCAACGTTGGTGCTGCTACGGAAACGGAAATGAAAGAACGTAAAGCTCGAGTTGAAGACGCTTTACATGCTACACGAGCAGCTGTTTCAGAAGGTATCTTACCTGGCGGTGGCGTTGCCGTATTGCGAGCATCTTCTAAAGTGAAACCGGCTGCTTCGTTAACCGACGATGAAAAAATCGGCTACGATATCGTTGTCCGAGCGGTACGTTCTCCACTGAATACCATCGTTGCCAATGCTGGGAAAGATGGTGGAATTATCTGTGAACGCATCCTCAGTGAATCCGGAAACTTCGGCTATAACGCTCTGACAGATAAGTTCGAAGACCTAGTCAAAGCTGGCGTAATTGATCCAACTAAAGTGACTTGTGCCGCATTGGCGAATGCCGCTAGCGTAGCAACTCTCTTACTGACAAGTGACGCATTGGTTGCTGAGAAGCCTAAGGATTACGATGGTGGGCATGGCGGCGATTACGATCTTTATTAAGATCTAAAAGGCCTCCAAACGGCAAATTGAATTTAACAAACCGACTGTGATGTGAGAGCATTACAGTCGTTTTTTTTTGATATTCAAATGTAGCGGCAGTCTCCGCCGCAGGAGGATCGTCGCCCGCGGGTGCAGAACGGCCAGCCCATCGCCATTATTGGACAATACATCCGACACCGACTATTTGCCAATGCAGAAGGTACTGAAGATTTCCTCGAGGATATCATCGTTGTAGACTGTGCCGACGATTAAGCCGAGGTGTTGTAGAACTTCGCGCAATTCCGCTGCTAGCAATTCGTCGCCTTGGTCCGTATTACACAACCCCAGCGCTCGTTCAATGCTAGTCGTTGCGTGTAACAAGCTTTCCTGGCATCGTGAGGCCGTTTGTTGCAGGATGATTGGTTCGCCCGATTGGCGTTGTAAGCGTACGCCAATGAGTGTCTCTAATGCTGTGAGTCCCTCCACATGTCCTGAGTTGACAGAGGTAGTGACATCAGCAGCCTCAGCCGAATCGAAATTAGCGCAATCGCCTTTGGTTTGTACAACAATCCGTGCATGCGGTGGTGTCGTTTGTAACTGTTGCGTTTCCCACTGCGACCGCTGTCTGGCTCCATCAATGCACAAAATTTCAAGATGAGCATACTGTTGTTGTTCGCGGGTCATTTCGCTGGCCCGTTGTGCGATCGCGTTTTCGCTGGCATCAGCCGACTCGATACCCGCCGTATCGATTAACAAGCAGGGCAGGCCGTTTAACTGGAGCGACTGTGAGACATAATCACGAGTTGTCCCAGCGATATCAGAGACAATAGCCAATGGTTGTCGTGCTAGTGCATTAAACAAAGTGCTCTTTCCTGCATTCGCTTCACCGCGGAGGACAATGCGATATTCCATGCCACTAACGAGTCGTTGCTCTAGTTGTAATGCGATCGCGAGTAATTCCTGATGCACATTGCTAACTTGGATTTTAATTTCGTCACGTGCAATGAACTCGATTTCTTCTTCCGCAAAATCAAGTCCCGCTTCTAGATGGGCCAGCATTGTCAGGAGTTGTTGCCGTAGAGTTTCAAAGCGAGAGTTTAGTCCTCCGGCGAGCTGCGAAAGCGCAAGGTCAAGTTCTTTTTTATCCTGCGCATCGATCACTCCCAATACCGCTTCGGCTTGCGTCAGGTCAATCCGCCCCGCTAGAAACGCTCGCAATGTGAACTCGCCAGGTTGTGCTACTCGAATGCACCTGTCCGGTACTGTAACAGTCGCGGATGGTTGATTGTCCAAGCAAATAGTATTAAGGACAAATTGCAACAGTGGAGCCGCTCCGGGCAGATGAAGTTCTGCAGAGCACTGTTGCGTATAGCTTCGCTCATCCGGCCAATAGTAGAGATCCGCAGGGACACTGGGGAATCCATCTAGGTTGCGTGTGGCAACTCGATAAACCGTCGCTGAAGACGCGGAGGCGACGATTGAGTCAATATCTGCAATGACACGTCCTAGGGCACGCTGCACTGCAGGGCCGCTTAAACGAATGATCCCCCGCTGTGCTGAGCCTGCAGCAGAGGCGATTGCAACAATGGTATCCTCGGTAGAAAACATGTCTCAATATCACCAAGCTTACGGTATTCCCAGCCTCAGTCGATTATCGTCGACGACGTCGGTTGCCTTTGAGGCTATCAAGTTGTTTACGGCGGTCATTGTCGCCACCTTTGGCTTGTTGGCGTTTCTGTTGCTCGGCCATCTGAGCCATGCGATGCATGAAGCCAGGTTTCTTTTTCTTGTTCTTCTGTTTTTCAGCTAAGGCTTCTAAATAAGCATCAGGGTCAGGGACTTTTGGCAGCAACTTGCGTTCTAGCAGGCCCCAAGTACTGGATGCGATAAAGTAGATACAAAGCCCGCTGGCAACTCGAAAAAACATGATGCCCATAAACAGCATCATGAATTTCATCATTTTTTGTGCCATCTGCTGAGTGTCGTCTGTTGTTGGCGGAGCGTATATTTTCTGTTGCAACATAAATAACGCAACGGTGATCATTGGTAGCAAATTGAGGTAAGGTCCTAGGAAACCACCACGGTTAATGAAGATTGCGGATTGTTCGCCCCAGTAAACGAGCATGTCTGGACCAGCAAGGTTGGTACACCAATTTAGCCCGTCCAGCAGTGGTTCGCCTCGTAGTTCCGTGTTGACCATGATAGTGCGATAGAGCCCAAAAAAGATGGGCATTTGGAAGAATACGGGCAAGCAGCCGCTTAACGGGTTGTAACCGTATTTGCCAAAGAGCTCTTGTGTCTTGAGTGATTTCTTTTGAGCGTCATCTTTGTATTTGTCGCCAATTCGTTTCATTTGTGGCTTCAGGAATCCCATCATTTGGGCCCCGCGAACTTGCTTTCGACTTAAAGGATGCAAACACGCTCGAACCATGACCGTTAGTAAGATAATGGCGATTCCGTAGTTGCCGAATATGCCGTAGAAAAAGCTAAGTATGCCGCCTAGTAACAACGCGATGGACCGAAACCAACCATATTCGATAAGTCCGCCCATCCCATAGTTAGCAAGGACGTCGTCATTTTTTGGACCGGCGAATACTTGAAAATATTGAGAGTGCCGAGCATTGGGTTCCAAGATGATGTGCTTGCTTTGCACAAAAAATGAAGTATTGGGAAGCTCCACTGCTTTTTCATTCGTTGCCAATATGGCCAGATTGGTTTCTGCGGGAAAACTACGAGCTTCTTTGAGAACCATCGATTTTGCCGGTTCGGCGGGATCGTTATCAGCAGACAGGGGAGTGCTAAAGCCGACCGCAAAGAATTGTGAATCGGAAACAATGTATTGATAGGTTTGGTCTCCCGGTTCGGAAGGGTTGAGCAGCGATTCAAATGGCGAGTCAACGTTGTCTTGAGCGAATGCGACGATGTCAGTACCTCGAAAATCGTCTTCGTCACCGTTGATTTTCCATTTGATGTCTCGTTTTTTGGACGTAGAGGTCCACCATGTTTCATTGATGATGTTGTTGGCGCCATCTTGCCGGAACACGATGCTTTGACGTTCGCTCGAGAGATTCGTAAACGCGAGGTCAAGCTCTAGGTGATAAGGCAGCGCACTTGTCGGGTCTGCTAATGTAAATCGTTTGGTGATCTTTAATTCAGCAGTCGTGCTGCCATCTTGATTATCACCGCTCGGTTCACTTTCGGTGTCCGTTGCGACTGTTTCTTGTTGCGGTAACGTCACAACGAGCGTGAATTCGATATAGTTGGCGTCCTTGTCGATCTTCATATCCCAAATGCTGTGACGCATGGAGGTGACGTTATCGAGTTCGCTTTGTGCGAGCGCAGCGGTTGTGTTATTGATTTGGACGAGCGATGTCAAAAACGAATAGGGCGCTGCGCGAAAAGGTATTGTGTCAGGATCAGGATCGATAATCTCCAAAGGACGTTGACCAAGCGTGGTTGTAAATGTCAGTTTGGCCTCAAGGTTGTCGTCACGCACCACCTCGATATCAATTTCCTCTGCTGGCTTTGTCTCTTGCAGCAGTATGTTGTGCAAGTCCTCGGCCTTGGTAATCTCGTGGCCGTTGAGACGGGTGATGATGTCACCGATTTGTAATCCAGTAATCCCTGACTTCGTAGCAGCTAACGCAGCTGGCGTGCCATCGGCAACAACTCGGATTTTCGCTCCCGGTGGGTTACCGTTGTCAATGGCTGCTAGATATCCCAAATAGCCGTGTTTAAATTCAATGACCCCATATTTTAGATCGTCGCTGTCTTTGCCGCTGCGTTCGACGAGTTCGAGGCGTTCGAGGGCAGCACCACGATTTGAAAAGTAGGCGATATACTTTTCAGCGGCAGCAGGGTCATAAGAACCAATGGCGATAATCTGCTCGTCTTGCTTAGCACCGATGATTGGCGCTGCTGCTGCTTTTTCCAACTCCGCTGCGGCTGCCGCTTGTTGCTCTAGTTCCTGTTTCTGAGCCTCCGGATCCTCAGGTCCGATGTCAAAAAATCGCATGACAATTTGCATGCCCAGCATCATCATTGCCATGATCAGCAAAAAACGGAGGAGTTGATTCTTATCCACCAGTGTATCCTTGGGTAGTCGAGTATTAGGTAAACAGCCATTCTGACGCACCATGGCCAGTCTGCAAAGGCGTAATCAAGTCGAGCGGTTTATTTTCCGTCGTGTAAACGGTCCCCAAGGAACTTGTCGAGGTCACTGATATCATAGATTTTTTGGGATGTCAGAGAGACATCATATTTGATACGACGAAATTCAATGCTATTGTCTGCATCGTCGAGTATGACATAGCAGCTGCGACAGTCACCGTCGCGTGGTTGTCCTATGCTACCGACATTAACCATCGATTTTTCATCGGTAAGTTGATACTTGAAATTGACTTCTGCGGGGCTCAGAAAGCGGAAATCCTCAGTGAAAATTCCCGGAATGTGCGTGTGCCCTTGGAAACAGTATTGCGGGATGAGCGAGAAAATCTTTTCCAGCTTGCGGCGATTATAGATATCTTCGGGAAACACGTATTCGTTGAGTGGACTGCGAGCACTGCCGTGCACAAACAGATAATCTCCGACTTGCTTGGTACGAGGAAGTTCAGCAAGGAACTGCCAGCGTCGTTTCTGGTCGGCGTTATTGGTATCCGTACATTCGAGTTGTTGTCGTGTCCAAAAGATCGCGCGTTCAGCTGTACTGCTGAATCCTTCGGGGTCGAACAGGGCAGCTTGGTCGTGGTTACCCAAAATGCAAAGATCGAAATTCATGACAGCGTCGATGCAGGCCTGTGGATCGGGTCCATAGCCGATGACATCACCCAGACAAAAGATAGTTTCAATACCTTGGTCTTGGATGTCCGCGAGGACGCATATTAGTGCATCCAGATTACCGTGAATGTCGCTGACTAACGCTCGTTTCAATGCCCAGAATCCTGTCGCTATTTAGGGGCCTGTTATCTGCCGGCTTTCAAGCGATCGCCGAGAGAATCATGTAATTGTTCAATGCTATATATCTTACGCGCCGTTTCGTCGTAAGCATAGCTAAGCCGTCGGAATTGTAGCTGATTCGTTTCTGAATCAAAGATGGTATAACAACTACGCGGGTCTTCATCGCGAGGTTGTCCAACACTACCGACATTGACCAACGCTTTTTCAGAGCCAAGTTGAAATTCGTAGTCACATTCGTCAGGAGTAATGAAATCAAAGTCATGCGTGAAAACGCCAGGGATGTGAGTATGCCCTTGGAAGCAGTATTGGGTAACACGATTGAAAATCGCTTCGAGTTTCGGGCGTTTATAGACGTCTTCGGGAAACACATACTCATTGGTTGGCTCGCGGGCGCTGCCGTGGACAAACAACAGGTTGTCTTCACTATGTTGCCGAGGTAATTCACCTAAGAAATCCCATCGTTTATTGGCTTGCGTAGCATTGCTTCCGGCTTGCTCTAGCTGATCACGCGTCCAATATACCGCTTGTAGAGCGACTGGGTTGAAGCCATCAGGGTCAAACAGAGTCGCTTCATCATGGTTGCCGAGGATCGTAAAATCACACGAACGTATCACCTCATCGAGGCATTCGCGAGGATTGGGCCCATAGCCGACGATATCACCGAGGCAAAATATGCGCGGGATTTGTTGTTCACGGATATCCGCCAGCACCGTTTGCAGTGCCTCAAGGTTTCCGTGGATGTCGCTGATTAATGCTGTTTTCACAATGACCGTTTAATGTCTGCAGGTTACAATTTGTAACTATTAATAGAATTGTTTTTTCTGAATGAATCAATCCCTCAGCGGATATGTAGATTAATTATTCGAGTCTTACAGCTTATAGACAACCAAAGAATTGATACAGGCGAGCAACCACGTCAACTAGACAATGCCACGACAACACATCGATATTGGATAGCAGTTTGAAAATACTAGGTCTTGAAACCACCGAGCGACGGGCTACCGTTGCCCTCTTGGACAATTGCGAAGTGGTTGTCGAATTTACACTCAGCGACGAAGCTCGTTCGGCTAGTCTATTGGCTCCAGGAATTGAATCCGCATTGCAACAAGCCCAGTGGCAAGCGACGGATCTCGACCGCATTGCGGTCACGGTTGGTCCGGGGTCGTTTACTGGACTGCGAGTTGGCGTAACCACGGCAAAAACTCTAGCTTATGCACTGGGTACCGATGTGATTGGAGTCAATACGTTAGCGGTGTTGGCGAGTCAAGTTGACCACACGGGCGCCGTGGAATCCGTGATGGACGCTCAACGCAATGAAGTGTTTCGCCAGCGGTTTGACGTGCGTGATGGTGTCGCTGTAGCGTGCGGTGATGTCACGATTGAAGATGACCTACAATGGCAGCAGGAGATCGAAGATAATGTTGTTGTTACGGGTCCAGTGCTAAAAAAACTGGAACCTCAGTTTACTCGTGACATTCAGACAGCCCCGACCACTCAATGGATACCTCTCGCGGCAACGGTTGCGCGACTTGCCGCGAATTTAGAACCTGCCGGTACCCCGTTTGAACTCAATCCGATCTATTATCGTAAAAGTGCTGCTGAGGAAAAACGTTCCACGCATTAACACAAATTGGCACTAGTTAGTACGAATGGGAAACAGTTTAGATTGCTTCGAGGACTTGCGCGGCTGCGTCGATGGTGTTTTGAATGTCAGTTGCCGTATGAGCGGTTGAGATAAACATCGCTTCGTACTGACTACAGGGTAGGTAGACACCTTTTTCGATCATGCCCCAAAAGTACTTCCCGAATTGTTCCGTGTTACATTCCGCGGCGTCCGCCCAACAAGTCACCGGACCGGCATGAAAGAACAGGGTCAACATACTGCCGACTCGTTGTACGCAGCAGCGTTTGCCGGCTGCCTCGGCTAGCGTCTGCAGGCCTGTTGCAAGTTGTTCGCCAAGTTCTTCTAGCACTGCATAGGGTGAGTTGTCACGTAGTTCGGTGAGCGTCGCAATTCCGGCGGCACAGGCAATCGGGTTGCCGCTGAGTGTACCAGCTTGAAATACCTTACCGGCGGGCAAAATATGGTTCATGATGTCCGCTCGACCACCATAAGCTCCGATCGGCAGACCGCCGCCGACGATTTTCCCGAGGGTCGTGATGTCCGGCGAAATATCCAGCAACGTTTGAGCGCCACCATAGCCCACGCGGAACCCAGTCATCACTTCATCGCAGATCAATAGTGCTCCAGCGTCTTGAGTACACTTGCGCAAGGCAGCTAAAAATTCGCCATGCGGGATGACGCACCCCATGTTACCCACGACCGGTTCAAAAATGACCCCCGCGATATTTGTGCCGTGTTCTGCAAACGCGTGTTCCAATCCCGCAGCGTCGTTATATGCTAATATCAGCGTGTCTTGACTGGTCCCTGCAGTCACTCCTGGTGAATCGGGGACTGCTAGTGTTGCAGCGGCACTACCGGCGGCGACCAACAAACTGTCAACGTGGCCGTGATAGTTACCTGAAAACTTGATGATGATATCACGCTGAGTATACCCGCGGGCAAGTCGAATAGCGCTCATCGTCGCCTCGGTACCAGAGTTTACTAAGCGCACTTTCTCAATGGACGACACAGCGTCAATGATCAATTGTGCTAGTTCGTTTTCACCACAAGTAGGCGCACCGAAACTAGTTCCTTTGTCGACCGCCGCATGAACTGCTGCTTTGACTTTTGGATGTTGATGTCCGAGGATCATCGGCCCCCACGAACCGATGTAATCGATGAGTTGGTTACCATCGACGTCAAACAGGTATGCTCCTTCGCCACGGTCCATGATGAGTGGTGTTCCGCCAACAGCACCAAATGCTCGGGCCGGACTGTTGACGCCGCCGGGCATCAATGTTTGTGCCTTTTGAAAAATCGCTTCGCTTTGACTGTGATTCATGGTGTTGGTTCGTTGTGCTTGATTCTGTTTGATTTGATTGATTCGTAAATACGAGTTTTATTGAAGTCGCTGAGCTACATCTTTGGCCCAGTATGTTAAGAGGATGTCAGCCCCAGCTCGGTGCATCGCTAACAGTGTTTCGTCGACGACTGCAGTTTCGTCGATCCAGCCATTCGCTGCTGCCGCTTTGACCATGCTATACTCGCCCGACACATTGTAGGCCGCTAGTGGCACGCCAGGAAAAGCTTGTCGCACTCGGCCAATAATGTCTAAATATGCCAATGCCGGTTTGACCATGACCATATCAGCGCCTTCTTGGAGGTCCAGTTGTACTTCGCGTATCGCTTGGTCGGCTAAGGCACTCGGGTCCATTTGATAACTTCGACGGTCGCCAAACTGCGGAGCACTTTCAGCCGCATCTCGAAACGGCCCGTAATAGGCACTATTGTATTTTGCTGAGTAGCTCATGATCGGTAGGTGTTGAAAACCAGCTTGGTCTAAGGCGGCACGAATTGCTTGGACCATGCCATCCATCATGCCGCTTGGAGCAATGATGTCCGCACCTTGCTGAGCATGGGATACAGCTTGTTTGCCCAGCAGTGACAATGTAGCGTCATTGTCGACGTCCATAATTCCCGTTTTGTCGTGTAAGATTCCACAGTGCCCGTGGTCGGTATACTCGCACATGCAAATGTCGGTCATCACCAGCAAATCCGGTGTAACGTCTTTGATGGCCGTGATAGCCTGTTGGACAATTCCATTGTCATGCAGGGCTGCCGTCCCCTCGGAATCTTTACTTTCTGGAATCCCAAAAAGTATGACTCCGCCGATCCCTAAATTTTGTACTACTTGTGCTTCAGCTGCTAATTGATCTAGCGACAATTGAAACTGGCCTGGCATTGAGGAAATTTCATCTCGAATCGCAGTGCCGCTGCGTACGAACAAAGGCAGAATTAACGAGCCGGCGTGCAGTCGTGTGTGCTGACACAATTGGCGTACCGCTGGATTGTACCGCAGTCGACGCATCCGTGACTGCGGGAATTGGGCACTTTGTTGCTGCTGGGGATTTGAAGAATCCGTGGACATAATGGTTTGTTTAGTGGAAGTAGGCGTGTGATAGATTGCGTGGTACGTAAAATAAAAGGAGTTTTGCTGCATCAATATAGCGCAGTATATAAAGTCCTCTGGTACATTATGGCTTCTGTTTTGCGTGTTTGGTGAAAATCTTACTTCAAAAAGCGGCAAGAAACAGTGTTTGATAGTAATGGCTGCAATATAAACTGTATGGAAACTACGATGTTTGGGTTTTTAGGGATCAATAAACCACCGGCAATGACCTCGCGGAGTGTCGTTAATGTCGTGCAACGACTGGTTAAACCGCATAAAGTTGGGCATGCCGGTACACTTGACCCACTTGCAACCGGAGTGCTGATCGTGGCAGTTGGAAAAGCCACTCGTTTGATGCAACACGTGCATACCTTGCCGAAAACATATCGCGGTACGTTTCAGTTGGGAATGCGTAGTGACACTGAGGACATCGAAGGGGAGATTCAAACGGTCGAGAAAGCTCGGCAACCGAGCAGGGACGAACTTCAAGCAGTGGTGGATGATTTTCAGGGCACACAAAGCCAGCAACCACCTGCCTTCTCCGCTTTGAAAATAAAAGGACAGCGGGCCTACTCGATAGCGCGACAAGGTAAAGCCGTCAAACTGGATCCTCGCGAAATCACGATCCACCGCATTGAATTGAAAGAATATAACTTTCCGTTTTTTACGGTCGATGTGCAGTGCAGTACAGGCACGTATATCCGTTCGCTCGGCAGAGACATCGGTGATCGACTTGAATGTGGAGCGATTATGACCGAGTTAGAGCGGACGGCTATCGGAAGTTTGACGGTTGAGCAGTGTAGTGAATTAGATTTTGTGGATAGGCAAAGCGTGCAACAAGCGTCGCGCAATCCATTGGAATTGCTTGACAATGTTGAAACAATGGCAGTGACAACGGCACAGATCGGTGAATTGGGTTTCGGACGAGAGATTGAATTAGACGCTCAACAACATGGCCGCTTGGAGAGCCACGAAGTATTTGCAGTGAACGCACAGGGTCGGCTAGTTGCCATCCTTTCGCCTGCCAAAACCGATGCTGTTGGAATGATGCGGATGCGCCCCATTCGAGTTTTTGACTGCTAATGCCCCCTGAAAATTGGCATAACCCCTACAGGCCATAGAGCTTTTGCATTACGGAATTCTGGATTTAGCTTTGAAGCGGTTTTTTTCGTGCGTCTAGTGCGATTGGATGGAACACTTGTGGTATGCAGTTACGAAGCGTGCGATTTTTTGTGCTGCTAATGCCCTACAAAACAATGGGTCGTAAACCAAAAGGACTGTTTTTACGATCATCTTAAAAGCATGGACGCTTGGAATTAGAACTCATCAATAGCGGTGTCCATGTCGGAACGAAATCTGAAACAAGACTTGATTGCACTGGCGATAGGAGCTTTCGTTGTATTTTTAACAACGGCGCTACTAACGTATCATGCAAACGATAAAGTCGAACCACTAATCTCTCCCTTGAACCATCTGTATCAAGCAGACGTTGTTCAATACCCTCAAAGTACGTTTGTACAAAATATGTGTGGCCCGCTGGGAGCAACGACCGCTGACCTGCTCTTTAGCCTGTTCGGATTTGGTGCTTGTTATCTCGTGGGTTCACTAGGCGTGCTCGTTGTGGCATTGCTGCGGCGTGTGGAAGTTGATTCACCTGCCATTAGAATTGGTGGATGGGCAGTTTCGTGCGTTGGAGTTTGTACTTGTTTAGCACTGACAATACCATTAGCTACGCCAGGCCCGGTATACGGCAGTGGTGGAATGCTCGGTGCAATGACGCATACAGCGTTAACTGGATCGTTTGCTACCACCGGTGGTTTGATCATTGGTTTGAGTATGTTCTTCGGTGGCATGATGTTGGCAACTGATTACATGTTGATTGGAATTACGACGACTGCCTTGAAATATATCGTTAAGACGTTTGATTTCCTCTTAGTTTCTACGACTCGTTTCCTCTGGCAGCATCGACCGACAGGTCTACCTCGGCGCAGGGGTAAGGTCTTAGACGTGATTGATGTCGATGATCTCTCTGCTTTTGAATCCGCGACTCCAGACACTTTGTCGGTACGTATCTCGGGACGCGATGAGGTTGTCGTTGAAGAAGATGCGGAATTGGATGCATTTGACCATTTTGATGAAGTTGATGAAGTGATAGAAGTCGACGTAGTGGACGAGGAAGAAGAGGTCGTAGTCGCACCGCGGCGAAGACGTCAGCGTAAAAAGTTACCGCGGCCCCACTTTAAGATCCGTCGCAAGCAATCTCAAAAACAACCGCCAGTCGCTGCTGGTTCGCCCGAAGAGAGTGAACGTGCACATTTGATGAGCTCATTGGAAAAGGCAAGTGTCAGTGCCGAGCAATTTGCGGGCTACGAAATGCCAAGTCAACAATTATTGGATACACGGGTTGCCATCGATTATGACGCACAAGAAAAACAGATACGTAAGAACGCAAAAACGTTGGAGAAGACATTCGATGAATTTGGTTTCGACGTGAAAGTTGTGGATGTTGAAACTGGACCGGTGATCGCTCAGTACGAAGTCGCACTGGCCGCTGGGTTGCGGTTGAGTAAAATATCTGGCTTGGCGGATGATCTGGCAATTGCGTTGCGTGTACCGAGTGTTCGCATCGTTGCGCCCATCCCTGGAAAGAATACGGTCGGAATTGAAGTGCCAAATGCTGAGCAGCAATTGGTGCGGATGCGTGAAGTGATTGAAGATGCCAATGGCATAAGCGCGAAAATGAACATCCCAATTTTCTTGGGTAAAGATGTTGCTGGAAACAGTTTGACAGTTGACCTGACCAAGATGCCACACTTGTTGATCGCCGGACGAACGGGTTCCGGGAAATCTGTTTGTCTACACACGATCATCGCTTCAATTTTGATGGCTCGTAAGCCAGATGACGTCCGCCTGTTGATGATCGACCCGAAGATGGTGGAGCTGTCGATTTACAGTCAATTACCACACCTCATGCACCCTGTCGTGACAGATATGAAAAAAGCTGAAGCGATTCTCGCTTGGGCTGTCGAAAAAATGGAAGAACGCTACCGTTTGTTAGCACTAACCAAAGTTCGACATGTTACGAGCTTTAATGAACTAGGCGAAGAAGAAATCCGCAAGCGACTTGGCCCTAAGATTGCTCAAATGGATGAAGTCCCCACTCATATGCCATTTATTGTGATTATCGCCGATGAACTTGCTGACCTCATGATGACCGCTGGTAAAGATGTTGAGCAGCACATTATCCGGCTCGCTCAGAAGAGTCGAGCGGTGGGGATTCACTTGATTCTAGCGACTCAGAAGCCAACTGTGGATGTGATCACCGGACTGATTAAATCCAACTTGCCAGCGCGATTGGCGTTCCAAGTTGCCAGTCATATGGATAGTCGAGTTGTGCTTGATGAAGGCGGCGCAGAGAAGTTGCTGGGCAACGGTGACATGCTGTTTCTGTGGCCTGGCACCAGTACCGTGATCCGTGGTCAGGGGACGTTTTTGGCCGACGACGAAATTCAATCGCTGGTCGATCAGTGCTCTCAAGTGGAGCAGGAATTTGAGCACGAATTAGTGAACTTGAAAGTTGATCAAGAGAACGATTTGGATCCGCGAACTCTGCGGAAACGCGACGAGTTGTATGAAAGTGCAATTGAAGTTGTATTACGCGAAGGTCGCGGTAGCTGTTCGCTGCTGCAACGAGCACTTGGGATTGGCTATGGTCGGGCAGCTCGCTTAGTGGACTACATGGCAGAAGATGGAATTGTTGGTGATCACAATGGATCGAGTGCACGTGAGGTGCTATTGACCATGGAAGAATGGGATGCGCTGCAAAACGCGTCCGAGGTCACGACCGATGAGGAAATGGAAGATGCAGAGCTTATGATTGAATATGATTCTGAGCAAATCGATGAAGACTTCGACGATGCAGAATGGGGAGAAGCTGAAGATGATGACGATCTTGAGTGGGAAGAGCAAGAGGACGAAGAAACGGTATCGATTTCCATACAATCTTCGCTGATCGCCAACGCTGATGATGACGCGGAAGATTGGGCAGATGAACTCGATTCGGAGTATAATGAGTAGTTCCGGCATTGGCCGCAATTGACTCCCCACCCACACTGCAAAAAAGATGCTTGGATAAATGATTGTTGATCGTCTCTGCAATGCAGCCCGGTATTACTCGCTTGAACCTTTAGTGCAGCTAGGGTTTGAATTCTTAGGTCGTCCAGACTTAGCGTCTCTCGAGGACGGAGTGCATGAGATTCAAGGCCGTGATGTGTTTGCAATTATCGCTCGAGGTGCAGGCGTGGGTCGCGAAGCAGCGATGCTGGAAGCTCATCACAAGTACTTGGATATCCAGTATGTGATTGCTGGGACGGACACGATGGGGTGGCTTGAACGTGAGTTGGTTCAACGCCGCAAAGATCCCTATGATGTAGATCAGGATCTCGAGTTTTTCTATGATCGTCCGCAGTCTTGGGTCGTCGTGCCTCGGGGTAGTTTTGCGATCTTTATGCCGCAGGATATTCATGCTCCACTGGCCACTACGTCCGTCGTGCATAAAGCGGTGGTGAAGGTCAAATTGCAATCACCGTTTGTCGCTGCAGGTTAGATGTTGACACTCGATTGTTGCCAAACTATGGTGGAGTTGTACAAGGTGGTAAGAAGACCTGCCAACACCAAAATAAAAGCCTATGCATTCAGACAAACCACAAATCGTACTTTCACAGCGAGCTGTTAATAGCATCGTGCGGTGTGTCGTATCCGCTGTATCCATTATTGTCGGCGTCATTATTTGTCCTGCCATTATGAGCAGGGTTTCGACGGTATAGGGCTAACAGAAAATTGAAATTACTAGCAAGCCCTGAGACCGACAGGAGGTCACAGGGTTTTTTTAGTTAAGTAGTTTATAAAAACAAACAGGGTAACAACGGGCGAAAGCGTTAAGCGGAGAGCAAAAATGACAAGACAGATTCAGATATATGACACGACTCTGCGTGACGGTACGCAAGGTGAGGGTGTAAGTCTTTCGCTGCAAGACAAACTCGAAATTGCCAAACGACTAGACGAAATTGGAGTGGATTACATCGAGGGCGGTTACCCGCTGTCTAATGAAAAGGATCAACAATTCTTCCAGAAAGTACAGCAGTTAGAACTACAGCATGCACAGATCTGTGCGTTTGGGATGACTCGTCGTCGCGGGGTTGCTGCGGACGTAGACCCAGGGATGTTAGCATTGCGCGACAGTCAGGCGCCGATTTGTACCATTGTTGGCAAAACATGGGATTTTCACGTCACGGATGTGTTGCGAGTGGAGTTGGCTGAGAATCTGGAAATGATCGGTGATAGTATTTCGTTTCTAGTCGCTGAGGGGCGGGAGGTGATCTATGATGCCGAGCACTACTTTGACGGTACAAAAGCGAATGCTGAGTACGCGGCACAGACGATTCAAGCGGCGGCTGAAGCGGGTGCGTCTTTAATAGTGTTGTGTGATACCAATGGGGGTTCGCTGCCCGAGGAAATTACCGCAATGACCGCGCAGGCAATTGATTTACTTGCTCAATGGTCCGTCCCGGTGGGGATTCATTGCCACAATGACTGCGACGTAGCCATCGCAAACTCACTGGCCGCAGTAGACGCTGGAGCGGTGCAGGTCCAAGGCACGATAAATGGCATTGGAGAACGCTGCGGAAACGCAGATTTGATCAGCGTGATGGCTAATTTGGCATTTAAAAAAGAGGGGTTTGAAGTCATTGGCAACACGGACTTTGAGCATTTAACGGAATTGTCACGCTTTGTGTATGAAACCGCCAATATGAGACTGCGGCGGGAGCAACCGTTTGTCGGTCGCAGTGCATTTGCTCATAAAGGTGGAATGCACGCTCATGCGATTGCGCGAGCGGTGAATTCATACGAGCATCTTGACCCAGCGGTTGTCGGCAACGAACGCCGGATTCTGATTAGTGAGTTGTCCGGGCGCAGTAATGTGAAAGCATTGACGGCGGAATTTGACTTGCCTGATGACGATCAAGTCATGAAGGATATATTGGCTGAAGTCGTTAAGTTAGAGAACGAAGGGTATCAGTTTGAAGCTGCCAAGGCATCATTCGCATTGTTGATGCAGCGGTGTGCTGGTACATTCAACGCGCATTTTGAACGAGTTAATTATCATGTTGAAGTTGGGGCACAAGAAGGGAAGAGTGTTACGAACGTAGCAACTGTGAAATTGCGAGTGGCGGGTGAGATGCAGCATGTGGTTTCTGAGGGGGATGGCCCAGTGAACGCTCTAGACGCCGCGATGCGTAAAGCTCTGCAAGACGCCTATCCATCGCTGGAATCGATGCGGTTGGTCGACTATAAAGTTCGCGTGGTTAATTCCGAAGCAGGCACGGCAGCTCGGACGCGGGTCTTTATTGATTGCCAAGATGAGCATGATATCTGGGGAACCGTTGGTGTGAGTGAAAACATTATCGAAGCAAGTTGGATCGCATTAGTAGACGCCATCGAATACAAATTGTATAAGGATGAACAATAAGTAGGTGCGCGGCTACGGCGGGTAAACTTCCCGGACATATAAATTAATTAGAAACTGCGGGCCCACCGGTACTCATTCCAGCTTCCACTCCAGACAACCTGAAAACAAATAGAAAATTGAACGCATGAGTTTTGAATTTACCCCAGAGTCACTCCCTAAGAACTTCGATCATAAACAGGCGAGTCAACGGATTTTTGACCGCTGGAGTGACCGTGGCTATTTCCATGCGGACGCTGAGTCGGACAAGCCAGCATTTTCGATTGTGATTCCTCCGCCGAATGTAACGGGCGCATTACATTTAGGGCACGCATTGAACTCAACGTTGCAAGACATTCTGGTGCGGATGCGGCGGATGCAAGGATTTGAAGTTTTATGGATGCCGGGGACAGACCATGCAGGGATTGCCACGCAGGCTGTTGTCGAGCGGCGGTTGCGCGAAGAAGAAGGGTTGTCACGGCACGATTTAGGGCGGGAAGCACTAGTAGAACGAATCTGGGAGTGGAAGGGGCAGTACGAGAAACGAATCATTTCACAACTCAAGCAACTTGGATCGAGCTGTGACTGGGAACGAACTCGCTTTACGTTGGACGATATTTGTGCCCGAGCGGTACGGCATACGTTTTTTGACTTGTTCAAGAAATCCTATATTTATCGTGGCAAGCGGTTAGTAAACTGGGACACATTTTTGCAAACTGCCGTTAGCGATGATGAAGTGTTTCATGAAGTTGTTGACGGTCATTTCTGGCATTTCCGATATGCGGTCGTCGATCCTCAAGCGGGCGAGCCGAGCCATGTTACGATTGCCACGACTCGGCCAGAAACAATGCTGGGCGATACCGCTGTTGCCGTGCATCCGGATCCGTCCAATGCGTTTGAAAAACTCATCGCGAATTTAGAATCGAAGATTAGTGAGGTGGCAGATGCGGATTCCGATGAATTGCAAACTGAGTTAGATCGGTTGCGAGAACGCCAAGCCGATGTGCTGCCGGCATTGGAACAATTGCGTGATATGGCTGCAGCGGGGCGAATGTTGCATTTACCGTTAGTGGATCGAGAGATTCCGTTGGTAGTGGACGTCTGGGCCAAACCTGAATTGGGCAGCGGTTGCGTTAAGATTACACCAGCACATGATCCCAATGACTACGAAGTCGGACAGCGACAATCGTTGCCGATGATCAATATCTTATGTCCCGATGGTACGCTCAACGCAAACGCAGGACCGTACCAAGGTCAAACGATGATCGCAGCTCGTAAGCAGGTCGTTGCGGACTTAGAGGCTTTGGGGTTAGTGAGCGAGATCGAAGACCGTGAAATTGACTTGGCCCACTCCGATCGTAGTAAGACACCGATTGAACCCTGTCTGGCAGATCAGTGGTTTGTGAAGATGGATGTGCTAGCACAATCTGCGATGGACGCTGTTATGGACGACAAAGTGCAGATCTTTCCGCAACGATACCGCCGCGGATATTTGGATTGGTTAGGTGAAAAGCGTGATTGGCCTGTGAGTCGGCAGTTATGGTGGGGGCATCAGATTCCGATTTGGTCACATTGTTGTGAAACTGAAGAAGATTTGCAGCAACAACAAAAGATGCTTGATGGGCATACTCAGATTCAGGCGGGTAGTATGGCGTATCAGGTTGAGTTTACAGCGGCTCAAAACGAAGCTGCTCGTACCGATGCCACACAAGCGGAAACTCACTTTGCAGTTATTCATGTGGGGATCGAGGCCGAAGACAGTGCGTTGGAAGCGGAGTTCGAAGCGTTGGGTTATCAGCGGGAAGAGGATGTTTTAGATACATGGTTTAGTTCCGCTTTGTGGCCGCATAGCACGCTGTCTTGGCCAGATGAAACAGCGGAGCTTGCCAAATTTTATCCTTCGACGACGTTAATTACGAGTCGCGATATTATCACGTTATGGGTTGCGCGGATGGTGTTGATGGGACTCAATAACTTGGGTGAAGTCCCTTTTAGGGAAGTGTTTATTCACCCCAAGATTTTGGACGGATATGGCGAGACGATGTCCAAGAGTAAGGGGAACGGAGTTGATCCGTTAGACGTTATTGAGAAGTTTGGCGCGGATGCGTTGCGGTTTGGCTTAGCCTATTTAACGACGGAGACTCAGGATGTACGGATGCCGGTGCAATTTGAGTGTCCGCATTGTGCAAGTTCCATTGAACAGACGAAGAAGAATCGCGAGTTGCCGCGGGTTACATGTCCACAGTGTGCTGAAGAGTTTCATACGCAATGGGCACGTAGTGCTGAAGACTTAGCATTGCCCCGCGGGGCTGTGTTGAGTGAGCGGTTTGAGATTTCGAGGAACTTTTGCACGAAGCTGTGGAATGCTTCGAGGTTCACGTTGATGAATCTCAGTGGCTACGAAGCGGCTGAGGTGGCTGAGGAAGATCTAGCGTTTGAAGACCGCTGGATTCTGAGCAGGCTGGCAAGTGTGACTCAGCAAGTGACCGAGAAGTTAGAGCATTACGGCTTTGCAGAAGCGACGCGCGTGCTGTACGATTTTGCTTGGGATGAGTTTTGTAGTTTCTATATTGAAATGACCAAGAGCCGAATGCAGGACGATAGTTCTCGTGCGGTTGCTCAGCGGGTAACGGCGTATACGCTGGATCAGTTGTTACGGTTGTTGCACCCGATTATTCCCTTTGTGACCGAAGAGGTGTGGGGCTTGTTGTCACAGATTGCTCCGGAGCGTGGATTGAGTGAGTTAGCGGTTGCGACTGAGTCGATTATGCTTGCCCAGTGGCCGGTTGCCGATGGTGCGCGGATCCATGTTGAGATCGAGCAGCAGTTTTCTCAATTTCAGGAAGTGTTACGCGCGGTTCGTGAGATCCGCAGTCGTCAGAATATAGCACCTCGTGATGCGATCGAATTTTCCATTCATTGTTCCGCCGGTGATGAGCAGTTGTTACGTCCGCTGGAAGGGTATTTTGAATCGATGGCCAACGCTCGATGTGTCGCCTGGGGCGAGTCGGTGGAGGCGGCGGAGAACAGTGCTAGTGTGCGAGTCGGCGAGATGGAGGTATTCGTTGATTTGAAAGATTTCATTGACGTGGACGCCGAGATTGAGCGTAACACGGCATTGGAGCAGAAATTATTGGGTCAGATTCAAGGTCGCCAGAAGAAATTAGCGAACGAGCAATTTACAGCTCGGGCCCCAGCGGAAATCGTCGAACGCGAACGCGCTGGATTAGTGCAGCTTGAAGAAGAGCTAGCCGCAGTGCGCAAATCCCTCGAGGCATTGCAGGCGTAGCATGATGGCTTATTCCTTCCTGTTCTCAGACCCATCCGAAAATGACTTGCGGACTGGGGACAATTGTGTAGTTCGCATCAATTGTTATCGTCGAACAAACCAATTTTCTCGGCTCACGATCCTCCTGCGGTAGATATCGCCCCTACTTAATTCTGGGGGAATCCCATATAATACTAGCGATACGTAAGACACCAAGAACCGACTTGAGAGGGATACGACGCATGCCTGTGGAAATGAAATTATCGCGGATTATTATTAGCGATATCAATGATCATCAAGTGATCTATCTGAAGGAAGTCGACGGCGAACGCACATTTCCAATCGTGATCGGGATCGCCGAAGCGTCGAGTATCGACCGCCGCGTGAAGAACTTTGAAACATCCCGCCCGCTGACGCATGACCTGATCTGCCTCGTTGTTGAGACACTCGGCGCTGAACTCGATAGCGTTCTCATTAGTGATGTCGAAGGACACACATTCTATGCTCGCTTGCGGATGCGAAAAGATGGAGAGGTCTTCGAAGTAGACTCGCGACCCTCGGATGCAATTGCGGTCGCCGTGAGTTGCGACCCACCATTGAGCATCTATGTTGAGGAAAAAGTACTCGAAGACGCCATCGCTGAAGCTTAATGTTGCACGTCGGCAAACGCTTGAGCTAACACCTGCCCCGCTCGACGCGCCTGATCACTGTCCACCACAATGCTCACTCGCATTTCACTCGTGTTCATCATCTCAATGTTGATCTTGACGTCGGATAATGCTTGGAACATCCGCAAAGCCACTCCCGTGTGACTACGCATTCCAATACCACTCACCGACACAATCGCAATCGCTGGATTGCACAGTATTTCCTGTTCGCCAGGGAAATCACCGATCAACTGCTGCAAGACGTCAACGGTCTTTTCAACATCGTCGCGGGGGACGGTCAACGTGATGCTGGCGATATTGTCTTGATCCAAATAACTCTGAATAATCATATCCACGACCACACCAGCTTCAGCTGTCGCGTCAAAGATCGTTGCGGCTACACCGGGAGTGTCAGGAATACCTTCGATGGATATACTCGCCTGTGACTCATCTAATCCAATATCCGTAATCGACAACTCTTCCATGTCGTGTAAGCGATTCGCCGCCGCGGCCGAATCGGCAATGGGAGTAATCGCTGGCGACTCTGCCTGACGGTTTGGTTGCGAAGCTTGCTCCAATTGAAACTTGCTATGCACCGTATGGATCGCAAGCTCGGCCTGTTCGCGAGCGACCAATGCTGAAATCTTGATTTGGCTCGTCGTGATCATGAATATGTTGACGTCCTGATCCGCTAAACAGCGGAACATTCGATTGGAAACACCGGACTGGACAGCCATGCCCATACCCACGACGGAAATTTTCGAAACATCGTCACGATGGGAAACGCGGTCCACCGGTAATGTACCTAAAGCCGGTTGAATCATTTCGAGGGTCAACTGTAAATCACCCGACGGCACCGTAAAGGAAATGTTCGATTTGCCCAATTTCCCCGCGTCTTGAACAATCATGTCGACTGTAATATTAGCTTTGGCAAGCGATGCAAAAATGGCATTGGTGGAACCCGGTTGATCCGGCACACCGCTTAAAGTAATTAATGCTTCATTAAACGTGACCGCCGTACCACTAACCGCTCGGTTCGGATCCTCGGAAATGTTGGAGATGATCGTACCGGTTGCTTCGCTACTGCTACTACGAACATGAATTGGCACGGAGAATTTCTTGGCAAATTCAATCGAACGGCTATGCATCACGCCGGCACCCATACTGGCGAGTTCGAGCATCTCGTCGTAACTCGTATGTGATAGCCAGCGAGCGTCACTGACGACCCGCGGATCGGCCGAATAAACACCGTCGACATCCGTGTAGATTTCACACTCGGCGCCAAGTACAGCCGCTAAGGCAACGGCCGTCGTGTCACTACCGCCGCGGCCCAAAGTTGTGATGTTGAAATCATCGTCGATGCCTTGGAATCCAGCGGCGATGACAATATTACCGTCGTCCAGCAACTTCTGCATGCGGTCGGTCGAGATCGAAATGATCCGCGCTTTTCCGAATACATTGTCCGTTTTAATGCCAATTTGAGCACCTGTTAAACTGATCGCTTTGTGTCCTAGTGACGAAATCGCCATCGCCATTAA
>JYMV01041982.1_pt1 | contig 24450 bp, 21 predicted proteins | sample 338911 | NCBI WGS metagenome assembly JYMV01 (sample SAMN03354496, study PRJNA234377) | hydrothermal vent metagenome | biome: Deep sea; feature: Hydrothermal plumes at the Eastern Lau Spreading Center, Western Pacific Ocean; material: Seawater | place: Tonga | collected 2009 | depth 2000 m m
TCAATAAAGTATGAATGGGTGTTAGGTTATAAATTTATAAAAGATTGAGCGAGTTAACAAATGTTAATGCGCGCGGGGCAACAACGCTCTAGGCTAAGCGCCATCCGTTTTCTTTATCTTATTTTTCGTAATGCAAATTTCCGTTAAGACCTTTGAACAACTTTCCGTCAACGAACTTCATGACATCTATCAGCTAAGGGCCGCCGTTTTTGTGGTGGAGCAAACCTGCTATTACCAGGATATTGATGGTCTGGATAAACACCCAATGACTCAGCATCTGATGTTTTGGCAAGATCAGAGTCTGGCCGCTTATGCGCGGGTGTTGGCACCGGATACCTCTTATCCGGAATATGCCAGCATTGGTCGAATCGCTAATGCAATGAGTCATCGCGGTCAGGGCTTGGGTCATAAACTGGTGGCCAGAGCGATTGAAGTTTGTCAGCAATACTGGCCTGAAAACGCGATAAAAATCAGCGCTCAAGCCCATTTACAGGGATTTTATGGCGCGCATCAATTCACTACAGTGTCAGAAGAGTACCTGGAAGACGGTATTCCCCATGTGGCTATGGTGAGAAAGCCCACAGTTAATAATCAGTAGCCATCGTGGAAAAACGTCATTTTTACATCTGGCGTCGGCCAGTGGTCTCAGGTTTGCTGTTGGCCATCAGCTTTTTATTGATAGGCAATTTATTCGCCACCGGCGCTGATGTCTTTGTGAAAGCCTTTGCCACTTCCAGTGGTATTTACCAGTATCTGTTTTTACGTCAGTGTCTGTTGGCGGTCTGCTTGCTGCCATTCTTTTTACAACTGCCGAAAGAGGCCAGAGTATTGCGGCGGGGTCGGGTTCAGGTGGTCAGAGCCAACTTAACCGCCATTGGTGGTGCCTGCGTGTTTTTGGCTTTAACCGAGCTGTCGCTGGCCACCGCCAATGTTTTGTTCTATGCCAGTCCGGTGTTAACTCTGTTGCTGGCGGCCTGGTGGTTTAAAGAACCTTTGCACAAATACCGTCTGTTCAACATAATTTTTTGTTTTGCCGGTGTGGTGATTGCACTGCAACCGGACAGCGGCGGCATTGGTATTATCGCCGGACTTGCCGCAGCCCTTTGCATCGCCTGCCACAATTTATTGGTGCGATTTATCCCGGCCAATACGCCCACCCTGGCAATTATGTTTTGGGGTACGGTCCTATCTATTCCACTAATGGGCTTATTGGCCCTGTTTGACTGGCAACCCTTTAATCAATCCATGTTGTATTTGGTGATGGGCTCGGCGGTGTGCGTGTGCAGTTATCAGCTGTGCTGTATTGTGGCCTATCGACGCGCCGAGGCAGGGGCTATTGCGCTAGCGGAATATTCCGGTTTGATCTTCGCCGCCCTGTTAGGCTGGTGGATATTCAGTGAAGAGATAGATATCTGGATTTCCCTTGGCATGTTGATGATCATTGCGCCTATTTTGTGGCAGACATTGCACGAGCATAAAAAGCAACTGAAACTGACCGCAGCGGAGACCATAAACGCAATCAATAAAAATCCTTCCGGTTAAGTTTATTTCCTGACAGACTAAGGCAGAACTCATCATTTCGAAAAAGGAGTCTGCCTTGAAATCATTACTCAAAAAAACGCTCACCTTCTCTGCTTTGCTGGCTTTGTCGGTTCCCGCTGTGGCGAAAATGACCTTGTTCAGCGAGGACATGTCCCACGGTAGTTTCCTGAAAACAGATCAGGTTTTTAATGGTTTTGGCTGTACCGGTGACAATAAGTCCCCACAACTTACCTGGTCAGGTGCTCCTGAGGGTACCAAGTCCTTTGCCGTATTTGCTTATGATCCCGATGCCCCCACCGGCAGTGGCTGGTGGCATTGGCAGCTTATTAATCTTCCTGCTGATGTCACCTCTTTAGCCGCAGGAGCTGGTGCCATTGGAGGGGAAAAGCTCCCGGAAGGGGCAATGCAATTGCGCAATGATTATGGCAACGCCAGTTTTGGCGGAGCCTGTCCGCCGGTCAATGATGGCGCTCACCGCTATTTGTTCACGGTTTACGCTTTGCCCGGCAAACTGGATATACCGGCAGATGCATCAGCCGCGCTGGCTGGCTATATGGTAAAAGCCAACGCGCTGGATTCTGCCACGTTGCAGGCTTTGTATAAGCGCTAAGTCTTCCTCCAAATCATCCGAGTTACACAATTGTCTTGTCCGTCCGGGCAAGACAATTGTACAAATATCCAGTGCTTTTGATTATAATGCTGCCACAAACTTCTCTCAGGCAACAAAAACAGGGGTGCCATGGACGTCTCGCGACTACTGGATAACTTAAACGACAAACAGCGCAGTGCCGTAGCAGCACCGGCCCAGGATATGTTAGTTCTGGCTGGCGCAGGCAGTGGGAAAACCCGTGTTCTGGTGCATCGCATTGCCTGGTTGATGGAGGTTGAAGGACTGGCCCCTCATAATATTCTGGCGGTAACTTTTACCAATAAAGCCGCCCGGGAAATGCGCGGTCGGGTGGAAGAATTAATGGGGCGTTCACTGCATACCATGTGGATGGGCACCTTTCACGGTCTGGCCCATCGCCTGTTGCGGGCCCATTATGCCGATGTCAATTTGCCTGATAGTTTTCAAATTCTGGATTCCGATGATCAATATCGCTTAATTCGCCGGGTATTAAAATCCATGAACCTGGATGAAAAGCACTGGGCACCTAAGCAGGTACAGTGGTATATCAATGGCAACAAGGATGAAGGCTTGAGGCCGCACCAGATTGATACCCGCGACGACTATACGCAACAAAAAATGGCAGAAATCTATAAGGTTTATCAGGATACCTGCGACCGTTCCGGGTTGGTGGATTTTGCCGAACTACTGTTAAGAGCCCATGAACTTTGGGTAAACAACCCTGACATCCTGGCCCATTATCAACGCCGTTTTCGCGCTATCCTGGTGGACGAATTTCAGGATACCAACAATATCCAATACGCCTGGCTGAGGTTACTCAGTGCCGAGGGTAATAACACCATGATTGTGGGCGATGACGACCAATCCATTTATGGCTGGCGTGGCGCTAATATCGAAAATATTCATCATTTTTTGCGGGATTATCCGGGCGCTGAAACCATCAGGCTGGAACAAAACTACCGTTCCACCGGGGTGATTCTGAAAGCGGCAAATGCCGTCATTGACAATAATCAGGGACGGCTGGGCAAAGAACTCTGGACTGAACAGGGCGAAGGTGAGCTTATTAAGGTTTACGCCGGTTTCAATGAAGTGGATGAAGCCCGCTTTATTATTTCCAAAATCAAAAGTTGGCTGGAGCAGGGCAATGCCTTGCAGGATTGCGCCATTTTATACCGCAACAACGCCCAGTCTCGTATCTTAGAAGAAGCGCTGCTACACGAATCCATCGCTTATCGTATTTACGGTGGTATGCGCTTCTTCGAACGTCAGGAAATCAAAGACGCACTGGCTTATATGCGCATGATCAATCATCCGCTGGATGATGCTGCGTTTGAAAGGGTGGTTAATGTGCCTGCCCGAGGAGTCGGTGAAAAGACCCTGGCGCAAATTCGGGAATTGGCGCGGGAAAACCAGCAGTCTCTGTGGCAAACCGCCATGCTGATGATAGCCGAAAAGCGATTGGCGTCGCGGGCCAGCAATGCCATTAAGAGCTTTATCGACATGGTACTCACCATGCAGGAAAATTTCGCGGAAATGGATCTGGAGCAACAGTGTGACGCGGTGATCCGTCAGTCCGGTTTGTATGCCATGTATCAGGCGGAAAAAGGGGAAAAAGCCCGGGCAAGAATCGAAAACCTGGAAGAATTGGTTACCGCCTGTAAGCAATTCGTGGTGCCCGAAGAAGCCGATGAAATGACGCCGATGGCGGCATTTTTGGCCCATGCTTCTCTGGAAGCGGGGGAAACTCAGGCAGATAAACACCAGGATGCGGTACAGATGATGACCATCCACAGTGCCAAAGGTCTGGAATTTCCATTGGTGTTTTTAGCGGGTGTCGAAGAGGGTATGTTCCCTAGTCAGATGAGTCATGAGGAGCCGGGCCGTTTAGAGGAAGAGAGACGCTTGTGTTATGTGGGCATGACCCGGGCGATGGAGCAGCTTTACCTCACCTGGGCAGAAAGTCGTCGTCTCTACGGCCAGGACAAATTCCACACTATGTCGCGCTTTATCAAAGAAATGCCTTCCGAGTGCCTGGAAGAAGTGCGCTTGCGCACCACAGTATCCCGTCCGGTTTATAATCGTTACGAACATGCGGCATCCCATCAGGCCTTTGAAGATTCAGGCATGCAATTAGGGCAAAGAGTACAGCACCCCAAATTTCAGGAAGGTACAGTGATCAATATGGAAGGCCAGGGGGAACATGCAAGAATTCAGGTCAATTTTGACGAGTTTGGCAGCAAATGGCTGGTTATGAGCTACGCGCGTTTGACTAAAGTCTAATTACATTGTATCAATGACTGATCGCATACTTAGTCAAATAGAAACAGAGAAGAAATAAAACCTGATGCAACAGAAAGTGCTTGTCATCGAAGACAGTCCCACCAGTATGCGAGTTCTGAGTCATCTGGTTACTAAAGCGGGTCTTGAACCTGTCACGGCCAGTAGTCTTGCGCAGGCGAAGAATATATTTGCTTCCAGCTATCCTGAAGAGTATCTCTGTGCTTTAGTGGATTACAACCTGCCTGATGCCGAAGATGGCGAGGCTATTGATTATGCCATTCAGGCGTTTATCCCCACCGTTGTGATTACTGGCAGACTGGACGAACGCACCCGAGACAGAGTGCTTTCCAAAGATGTCGTGGATTACATTCCCAAAGAAAACGCCCAGGTTTATGATTATTTAAGTCGATTATTACAGCGACTGGAAAAGAACAAGCAAATTGGTGTTTTGGTGGTGGATGATTCTCGCCTGAGTCGTTCCATGGTGACCTCATTGTTACGCCGCCATAACTTTGTGACCTACGAGGCAGAAGATGGTCAGGAAGGACTCACCGTGTTGCGTCAACACAGCAATATCAAACTGGTTATCACTGATGAAAATATGCCCAACAAAACCGGTGTTGAGATGGTGGCAGAGCTGCGCAATACCTTCAGTAAAGAAGATGTAGCGGTAATTGGTGTTTCCGGGAAAGGCAGTTCAGCCTTATCGGCGCGCTTCATCAAAAGCGGTGCCAACGACTACATCAGCAAGCCATATTGTCACGAAGAATTCTTTTGTCGGGTGATCCAGAATATTGAACACATAGAAAATGTTGCCGCTATCAGGCACGCCGCCAATACTGATTATTTAACGGATTTACCCAATCGCCGACATTTTTTTGCTCGTATTAAAGCCAATATGAGAATGACCCCTGGGTTTGTGTGCTTTGCTATCTTTGATATCGACCACTTTAAGTCGGTGAATGATAACTATGGCCATGACGCTGGTGATCATGTACTTAAAGTGGTGGCACAAATTCTTAATAAACACCTCGAATACCACTATGTTTCACGTTTTGGTGGCGAAGAGTTTTGTGTTTATCTGTCAAATATGGATATCGATTCCGCAACGCAATTACTGGAGGCGGTGCGTGAAGAGATTGCTGCTACGCCTATTCGCTATAAAACCCACAAAATTAATGTATCAGTCAGTGTCGGTGCTTCTGCCAGATTTAAAGGTAACACCGATGAAACCCTGAAACTGGCAGATGAGAATCTCTATAAGGCGAAAGACGCCGGTCGCAATCGATTAGTCTTCGACTAGTTCGCTGGAAATTACCCTGCTCTTTTTCTGGTAAGCACGCCAAGAGTCAAAGCTAAACAGAGTAAGCGCAGACCAGACAAAACCAAAGGTAATCAGCCTGTCTTCGTCCAGAGGTTCACCGTACAAAAATACCGCCAATAAAAACATGATACTGGGGCCGATGTATTGGAAAAAGCCCAGCGTAGAATACTGAATGCGTCGGGCGGCAGCGGTAAAACACAACAAGGGGGCTGTGGTGACAACACCGGCGGCTATCAGGATCAGATTGAGATCAAGGTCATTATTCAGCATGTTGCTGGCTGGTGACGCCATTGCCCACCAAAACCAGATGGCAAAAGGTAACATCATCAGGCTTTCTACATATAAGCCCGGAATCGATTCCACCGCTACTTTTTTGCGCAACAGCCCATAAACGCCAAAACTACCGGCCAGTACCAGCGCAATCCAGGGTAGCTTACCCACGGATATGACTAAATAGGCGACACCAATAGTGGCCAAGACCACGGCCACTTGCTGTCTTTTGCGCAGTCGTTCTCCCAGGAAGAGATAACCTAACAATACATTGAGTAGTGGATTAATGTAATAGCCCAAACTGGCGTCTAACAGGTGATCATTATTGACGGCCCAGATAAACAACAACCAGTTTCCCGCCAATAACAGGCCCGATAACAACAAGGTGCTTAACACTTTTTTGCTTTTCAGGGCGCTGACCACCTTTTGGTGATGACGCAGTACCATGATCAGTGCAAACAATATCACCACCGACCAGACAATCCGGTGCAGCAGTATTTCCAGAGCAGGCATGGTTTGCAGGAGTTTGAAGTACATGGGGGCAAATCCCCACATGCTGTAGGCGCTAATAGCGAGCAGTACGCCAGCCTTAGTTTGATCGCGTTGCATGGGTATTTTCTGAAACGTTTACGGGAGAGACAATATATAGAGAATTCAGCGTTTTGGAAGCGTTGAATAGATCTTTGTGATAGCGAAAAAAACTATGGATGTGTGTCAGCTTTAATTCACAACAGGGCACTTTTTTGCGCCAGAGATTGAAATGTGCAGGGCTTTCATCACATTCATTTTTCGTCATTTTAGTTAGCGGCAGCTTCACTGCAACCTGGCTAATCTTTGAACATCGAAACAAATGGTGTGGTTGACGGATATGACGACGGATTTGACAAAACTAACGCAAGGCAGGGATATAAAAATTTCGCTTAGCACAATGGATGTATTGTTCTGGATGCTGGACGAGTCTAAGTTGATGAACCTGAGGGAAAAAAGCGAAAAAGTGCTGCTGACGGCATTTGGCTCTATCGAAGCCGCTCGTGAGTATCGCTCAGTGATGGAAGCCCAACAGTTTACCCTTTCCCATATTTGCGCCAATCGAGCGACGGTCAGAAGCATTCCCCAAACAGCTTAAGGCTTGTATCCGACGTCTTCGGGTTAGCGAGCTAGCTTACCCGAGCGTATTTTGCGCACCAGCCAAATTATACCACTGATAAAGCTTAACAACGTCATCAGCGCGAAACTGATGATTAATGGATGGCTGAAATCGCCGCTATTAAAATAATCCATAAAATGCAGACGAAACATCCATTGGTGAAACCTGGCGTTTTGCGTTTCATGTCGTATCACCTCGCGCGTCACTGAATGCAGGTATACCCGGGTTTGTTGCTCATCGTTAAAGTCGGCGCGCCATACCGGATTTTGCTGTTTGCCATTGGAAGATGTTCCGGGAGGAAGCAAATTGATCGCTATCATGCTACCGGGACCGGTGTAACTGTCATTTGCCATGACAGCTGCAGTATCCTTCGTCAGTGCCGGTAAGGCCTGCCCGGTATGAGCATCAAAAATTTGCACCTGCATGGCCTGGTAGTGGTGAAAAACGCGGTTGAAATGCACCAGATAGTGGCATCCCTGATTTGAGTCCCGCAATTCAATTTTTGTGGCAGCAGCGGATAAGGTCAATTCTGACACGGGAATAATGTTGCTGTCACATTGCGACTCTGTAACGGTTTGCTTTTGATAGCTGGTGGTATTGTACCAGGCGCTGTCCACCAGGTTGAAGTAAAGCCCGGTAGCCACCCAAATCAGCACCTGCAGTACAATGATTGCCGACAACCAGCGGTGTAAAAACTGACTCATCGCTTGCTCCGTTTGCATTTTTTCCGGCGCAGCCAAAAAACACTCAGAATTAATCCGCTAACGGTGGTTAACAGCGCGATACTCGCGGCAGTGGTCAATAGCGGATTGGCTACATCTTCACCTTCGTAGTCCAGGATGTGAAACCGCCAAAATACATCAAAACCCCGCCACCAAAGGTGGCGTTTGGTGACCACTTCTCCGGTAATTTGTTGAATGTACAGCGTTGAACCTTGCAAATCATCGAAGGTAATTTGCCAGACAGGTAAATGCCGTGGCGATAACTCGAAAGGAGCCTGTTGGGTAAACAGTTGCACTGATTTTACCGGGGCAGAACCATTGAACTGTGCTTTGGCAATTCGGGTAGCGGCTTCTGCGTCTAGTGGCGGGGCCAACTCTCCGGTTTGGGTATTGAGTCGTTGCCAGGACGCCAGCTTTGTATCCCAAAATCGCAGATATGTTTGCGAATCCACCCTCAGCATCGCCAGCTTCGTGGCTTGCGGGTAATGCTCCAGAACATACCCAAACCCGAATTTGTTTTGTTCATGGGGTGTAAATGTGGCTGCGGGTTTGAGTAAGTCTTCACCGTGAATGTGATGAATATCAAACAGGGTAAAGTACAGCCCGCTGATGCTCCATGTGAGCAATGGCAAACCAATGAGCAGTGTCAGCCATTTGTGCAATCTGCGTACTGTCCGTAGTTTTAAGCCGAGCACTGTTTTCCCGTATTCCGTTATCACTGTTTTTGTTTTGGGTCAGTGTCCTTGATTTTATTTTGCTCGTCAAATTGGGTGATCTTGTTAATAAATCGATGCGTAAGCAGCTTTGTTGTTTGCCCAAATTTTTAATCGAAAATTAATGAGGAAGCTGCCATGAGGAGCACTACCAAACTTTTGCTGACTGCCGTATTTGCATCAGTGCTGTTCGCCTGTTCAGACAATGATCTGGAACTACCTGAAATAACCCCAACCCCTGCGCCAACGCCGGATCCTGAGCCGGAAGTTAGCGATCCGTTTATTCGTGTGACACATGCTTCTCCCGATGCGCCAATGGTAGATGTTATGGCCAACGGGGAAATACTGGCTAATCTGGAATCGGTAGGCTACCAGGTTTCATCCGGTTGGATCTCTGTCCCTGCAGATACCTACAGTGTGCAGGTAGATGCGTTGCTGCCAGCCGATAGCAGCGCGACGGTTATTGACGCATCGCTTACCCTGGACAATGACAAAACCTATGATGTCGTGGCCATAGGCACCACTGCCAACATCGCACCATTAGTTATCGAAAACGACCTGTCTGAAGTAAGTGATGGCAATGTGCGTTTGCAGGTGGTTCACGCCGCACCAGCAGCGCCTATGGTGGATGTCTATGTTACTGCACCAGGAGATGATCTGATGGCGGCTCAGCCTGTCGCTACTGCATCTTTTATGGACTATACCGGCCAAGTGGAGGTGCCTGCTGGTGATTACCAAATTCGTATCGCTGCCGCGGGTACAGACACGGTGGTTTACGATTCAGGTAGCCTGAATCTGGCCGCAGGGGCTGACCTCATGGTATTTGCTACCCAAAACGTCGGTGCCGGTGAGTCTCCGGTGACTCTATTGGTGGCTGATGGCAGTGGTTCATTTCTGTTGTGGGATGATAATGCTGGGGCAAATTTGCGGGTGGTTCACGGCGTAGCGAATGGACCATCAGTGGATGTTATCGCCAATAACGAAATTGTGCTGGTGGAGGCTCTGCCCTTTACCGATGCCACCAATTATCTTGCTGTGGCGGATGGAGATTATCTGATTGACGTGGCTGCCAACAACAATGGTGTTGTGGTGGTGGATGATGCTGCTGTCACTCTTGAAGTGGGTCAAAGCTATACTGCAATCGCCAACAATGAGTTGTCTGATGTGGGGCTGGATTTAGTGATGGATAATCCACGCCGTATTGCAACTGCGGCGCAGGTACGGATTTTTCATGCTTCGCCAGGTGCGGGTGACGTAGACATTTATGTGACGACTGATGGTGACATAGAGAATGCTCAGCCAGCATTTAGTGCAGTGCCTTTTACCACGCCAATGTTAGCTGAAACGGGTTACGTGCAACTAGTCGCAGGCGACTACTTTGTCACCGTAACGGCTGCCGGAACTAAAAACGCCGCCATCGAAACTGGAATGCTGACGCTGCAAGCTGGCAACATTTATACTGCCGTGGCTGTGGATGCTGAACGTGGTGGATTGCCGCCACAGTTAATTTTAATGGACGATTTCAATTAAGTTTGAAGGTTTTTGTCTACTCATGCGAAGCCCGGTTTGCCGGGCTTTTTACTATGTAAAATAGACCACACCGAGCTGTTAGCACTCTCTTAATGTTGCTAAATTTATCTCCCCGCCTCTCCAGAAATTGTTTATACCAAAGGCTAATTAAAAAATTTAAATCAATCGCATAGACTCAATTGGTGATTAATTCGACAGTGATACAATCATCATGAAATTGCATTTTTCTCTAATTACATTAGTTGCTTTGGTAATGTTGATACCGGAAACACGCGCATCGGCATTCGTCCAGTGGCAGTCAACTAATGTGCAATTGCTTCGTGGAGATCACTACAAAGTGGGCGATAGCCAGAGAACCATTGTTACTTTGGAACACGCCAACCGTTGGCGTTTTGGTAATATTTACAGTTTTGTTGATTTCAGCCAGTTTGATGATGGCGCTGAAAATATCTACGCCGAGTTTACCCCCAGACTGAGTCTCTCAGAACTCACAGGTAAGGCATTAAATTTCGGGATCGTATCCGATGTTTTTTTATCTTCACAATTAGAAAAAGGCGAAAATGGTCTTGCCCGATATATGCTTGGAGTGGGCGCCAATGTGTCACTGCCGGGGTTTTCCTTTTTCAAAGTTAACCTGTTTAACCGCAATAACCCGGACAGGGAAGATACTACCTGGCAACTGTATTTAGCGTGGAAGTATCCTTTAACCATCGCCGAGACAGACACGGTAATTGAGGGATTTGCTGATTTTTTTGGTGAAGAGGGCGGTGACACTGTGCCTCATCAACTCTTTGTTCCTCGCTTTCTGGTGGATATTGGCCCATTATTTTCTATGCCTAAAAATCAACTTCACTTGGGGTTCGAGTGGCAATACTGGCATAACAAGTTTGGTATTGAAGGTATTTCAGAATCAGTACCGCAAATACAAATTAAGTGGACTTTTTGATATGGAGTCGATGACAGTTTTTCGCTTTTTAACCTGTTGTCTGCTGAGTATGTTCAGCGTATCGGCAATGTGTCAGCAGAAAGTGATAAAGATTTACCACGATGCTGACTACGCCAGTCACCATGCTTCTGCAAATGCCATGTATATGGGGTTGAGTACAGCGTTAAGTGAAGTCGATTTTCAGGTGCAAGGATATCGTATTGAGCTGCTAAAAAAGGACCATCGGGGCAACAGCAACCGCAGTAAGTTGCACATGCAGCAATTTCTCAAAGATGAGCAAGCTCTGTTTATGTTGGGCGGACTACATTCTCCGCCTTATATCAAATTCCGCGACTTTATTAACGAAAATGGTGTGTTACTACTGGTGCCGTGGGCGGCTGGTGGACCCATTACCAGGTACGAGGGGGAACCCAACTGGGTATTCAGATTATCGATTGATGACACTAAGGCCGGTTATCGCATCGCGGAGTTTGCCGCAAAAAACATGCAGTGTCAGCGCCCCCATTTATTACTGGAAGATACACCCTGGGGCCACTCCAACGACCGCACAATAACCTCTGCTCTGACGACTGAAATGAATATGCAACACGATAAAACCTGGTTTAACTGGAGTACCAAAGATACCCGAGCCAGGATTTTGTTGCGGGATATTCTGGCCCGTAATACTGACTGTATTTTATTTGTGGGCAATGCCATAGAAGGAGCTGTATTCAGTAACGCGTTAGCGGAAATAGCGACGTCACAGGTTGCTTTTATCAGTCATTGGGGTATCACAGGTGGTGATTTTGCACAGCGAGTCAGCCATAAGGCCAGAAGTAAGATCAATCTGCATTTTATCCAAAGTTGTTTTTCTTTTGTCTCTTCACCTACAACAGAATTCTCCAATGGGGTTTTGCAGCAAGCGATGACGCTATTCCCTGATATTCGTTCAGCAAAAGACATTAAGGCACCCCCTGGCTTTATCCATTCTTATGATCTGGGCCGCTTGGTGATTGCCGCGCTGAACCAGATACAACTACAGGATGACATGGTGGCAAACAGAGGCGCACTGCGGGCGGCACTGGAAAATATCGAGGGACCAGTGCAAGGGTTATTAAAAAACTATCAGTTCCCTTTTCAGCTCTGGTCAAAAGCCCAAGATAGTGCACATGAAGCGCTTGGACTGGAAGATTTTTGTATGGGCAACTATCTTCAAGATGACAGTATCGCGTTGTTCAACCCGGTCAATTAATAAGGATGTTTTATGATGCTCTCCTGGCGCTCAAATAAAGTTTTTGCCTTTTTTGTTGTTGCCAGCTTGCTGGTTTCCGTCAGTATCAGTGTGGTTTTGGTGGGACATCGCGCCGACAGCATCTTATTTAAAACTCAGCAAAATGCGTCCAATTATGAAGCCTCCTATGCCATCACTAATCTGACTCAGTATATTGATAACCGTTATAAGGTACTCAAAGATATTGCACGCTCACCTCTTGTCGCTAATAGTGTGATGGGCTCGGAAATGCAACAAGCCAATATGGCGGATTATCTCAGTGATATCACAATTCTGGGAAGTCGCGAGTCGTTGCGAGTGCTTAATATTCTGGGTGATGTGATATTCCCGGTGCCAGAAGAGGACTTCCAGGATAATCAGGATAACTACGCCAGCTTTACCTGGTTTGAACAGATGTTAGCGGGAGAGTTGCCTGTTTATATCATTATCTCCCGCAAAGCAGACAGCCATCACTTTGTGCTTGCCACCCCCATTGTCTACAACGGTTATGTTGAAGGTGTGCTGATGGCGGAGTTCTCGGATTCTCTGGAGTCACAATTCGCCAGCAAACTAAAAGAGGGTCACGCCTTCAGAGTGGCCACTGACGAAACGGTTTATCAGAATTTTGATAGTGAAAGCAATTATCAGCTCATTACTGCCATTAATTTGGACAATTCCAATTTAAGGGCTGAATACTTTATTCGAAGTGACTATCTCGATGCTGAAAAGCACGGTTTTATGCGCGATATTGCCATCGCCATTATTACCAGTCTGGTTATCAGTTTTGCTATTTTGGCGGCACTGGGTAAAAAGTTAATTGTTAACCCGTACAAGCAACTATTTTTGCAGGAGAAGCGAGTCAGAGCCAGCGAAGAAAGGTTCCAGTTAGCTGTACAGGGCAGCAAAGACGGTATCTGGGACTGGGATATAGTGCAGGATAGGGTTTATTTTTCTCCCAGGGCTTGCGAGATGTTAGACCTTAATTACAGTGCTACTAATTCGCCTTCATTCTCCATGGAGCAGTGGTTGTCTTTAATGCCATCGGAAGATGCTGACAAGGTTCGCCTGGTATTGCAGGATCATTTGCAACAGGACACGGCTTTTGATGTGGAATGTCGCCTCAATAACCCAGAAGCTGAGCTGGGCTACTATCGTATAAAAGGCTGCGCTTTGCGGGATGAATCGGGAAAGCCTATCCGCATGGCTGGCTCCTTAACGGATATCACAGAAGACAAACAAGCAGAACAAAATCTGATGGAAGCCCTGCGCCAAAACGATCTCTTAGTGCATGCTATTGAAGCCTCGCCATTGGGGATAACCATTGCCGATGCCAGTCTACCGGATATGCCTTTAACTTATGTGAACAAAGGCTTTTTAAAGTTGACCGGATACGAGCGAGAAGAGGTGATCGGCAGGAATTGTCGATTTCTGCAAGGCATTGAAACCGACCCGGTGGTGCTGGCTCGAATCCACCAGTCGATACGAAACAAAACACAACATATTGAAGAGTTGCTGAATTATCGCAAAGACGGCTCAACTTTTTGGAATAATCTGCATCTCTCGCCTATTTACGATGAGCAGGACTCCCTTATTGCCTATGCCGGAGTGCAGCAAGATATTACCGAACGCAAGGAATTTGAGAATCGCCTGGAGCTGTCCAGAATTGAAGCTGAGACGGCAAATCGAACCAAAAGTAATTTTCTGGCCAGTATGAGCCATGAAATTCGCACCCCAATGAACGGCGTGCTTGGTATGTTGAACTTGTTAAAAGACGAGCAATTATCTTCAAATCAATTGCAAAAAGTTCGCATCGCCATCAATAGTGCTCGCTCGTTACTGTCGCTGATCAACGATATTCTGGACTTCTCCAAAATTGAAGCCGGTAAAATGGATCTGGAGAAGATAGAGTTTGATGTGCGTGAATTATTCGAAGACTGTGTCGAAGGTGCGGCAATTCTGGTTCAGGATAAAGACATCGAATTAGTCTTGGACACCTCTGGCCTTAAAGTGGAAAAGGCGGTGGGCGATCCTAACCGGATTCGACAGGTGATCACCAACATCTTGGGTAATGCGATTAAGTTTACTCATCAAGGGCAAGTGATTGTAGCGGCAGAGATGATGGTTACCGAACAGAAGCAACTGCGCCTGATGTGCCGGATAAAGGACTCTGGAGTTGGCATCGCTGCAGACAAAATTGATTCATTGTTTGACTCTTTCACCCAGGTTGACGCCTCCACTACCCGAAAGTTTGGTGGTACTGGCTTAGGGTTAGCCATAGTGAAAAAACTGTGCAACATGATGTGTGGCGATGTTTTGGCTACGTCAAAGGTGGGAGTAGGGAGCACTTTTGAATTCTGGTTCACCTTACAGGCATCGGATGGCCTGCAAGAACCAACATCGCAGTTGCAGGCGCACTCAGGAAAACATGTACTGGTTTTGGATGACTGCGCTGCGGCAAGGACGGTTGTGTGTAAGCAGTTGGCCTATCAGGGCATTAAAGTTGTACAGAGTAAGTCTGAAACGCATTTACAAGCCTTGTTGCCGGATTACCAAAAAAAGGTTTCTGCCCATTTTGATTTGATGCTGTTGGGCGACAATATTGCAAACATTGATGGCGTCTCTTTCTATGAAAAGCTGGAGCAATTTGCCTGTTTGCAGAACACCCCTGTTATCTTGATGAGTAAGTTAGTGGATCAAAACCAACTTAATCACTTTGTTCGCCTGGGGATTTCCGGATTTATCTCTAAACCCGTCACTACCAAGGATTTGTTGGGGGCTTTGGTGTTGTCGGAACAAGACCGTGACAACAGTGATGGGGATCTGATTAATGCCCGTAGTCTGGTGACCTCAGAGCAATCTGAGGGGATCGCGATTCCAACGGATCTTGCCAGCGACATATTGTCCCGCCGTTTGTTATTAGTGGAAGACAATGAAATTAATCAGGTGGTCGCTTTGTCTTTGCTCAATAAAATTGGTTTTAAAGAGGTGGTGGTAGCTGATAACGGAGCAAAGGCTCTGGAAGTGCTAAACAAACACGGTGATGAGCAACCGATTGAGCTTATTCTGATGGACTGCCAGATGCCGGAAATGGATGGTTATGAGGCGTCTCAGAAAATCAGGTTGGCTGATGCCGGCGAAAAATATAAAGATATTGCGATTGTGGCAATGACCGCAAATGCCATGCGAGGAGATAAGCAAAAATGCCTGGAGGCCGGAATGAGTGATTACATCACTAAGCCGGTGGATGAAGCACAATTGCAAAAAGCCCTCATAAAATGGCTGAACTAGCTTCGCTCATTGAGAGCAATTCGCCCGGCTTTAACAAACTCTTTTACGACGCCGGGCTCAGGAGCCAATACAAATAAGTCGCCATTTAATCCGGTAAGTTGTCGGGGAACGTGGCAGTCTCTGGCGATTTCAGCGTGTCTGGCCAGGTGCTCTGCTTCGCCGTGAGTGGGAATGGCGATTTCTGGCCTTAACCATTCGTAAAATAACTTCAGCTCTTCTTCATTGGGATGGCCTGAAGCATGCACTGGCTCTGCGCTGGATTCAGACTGGATGACATTGATGTTTTTGGCTTTTAGTTTGTTCACCAGACGAGTTATTTTGGCTTCGTTATCCGGGATAACGACTGAGCTGAATATCACGCTATCACCTGCTTCTAATTCGAGTCCTGCATAGCTGTCGTGAGCTAATTTGCCCAGCGTAGCGCGCTCCTCTCCCTGGCTGCCGGTTACTGCCACTAATATTTCTTCAGGCGGCAGATAGCCGATGATGTTGGCATCCTGAATGGTTAACTCTTCAGGCCAATGGCCCGTGAGTTTAGCTACTGAAACCGTATTTTCCAGGGCGCGCCCGAGCAGTGTAAAATAACGGTCGGTTTCCTGAGCGATGCGGGCCAGCGAAATTAACCTTGCGATATTGGTACTAAAGCAGGCTACCGCTACTCTCCCTTTCGCCTCTGAAATGACGGATTTAAGTCCCTGATAGCAATCGTACTCTGATAGAGAAAAACCTGCTTTTAAGGCGTTGGTAGAATCGCAAACTGTTGCCAACAGTTGTTCCTTGCCAAAGGCTTGTAACTGCGCGCCGTCGGTGGGTTTACCAGTCACCGGCCTTTTATCTACTTTCCAGTCGGCACTGTGAAATAGTTTGCCTGCAGAGGTATTGATTAACAATCCGAAAGGCTCTGGTAGTGAGTGATTCATCGCCACCCATTCCACTTCAAAAGGACCAATATTAACCCGTTCTCCAGCGGTGATTTCGTGGATAACCGGAAGCTCTTCTCCTTCACGGCGAAACTTACGACGCAGGATTTCAGCGGTAAAAGGTGAGGTATAGATATCAGCTTTAAAGCGACGCCAAAGACGGGGTAAAGCACCAATGTGATCTTCATGAGCGTGGGTGATAATGATGCCGCAAAGCAGTTGTTTGCGTTTACTGATAAAAGCCGGGTCGGCGGCTACTACATCAAAGCGGTGTTCCTGCTCTTGAGTTAATTTAGCGTCGAAAGTTATACCGCAATCTACCATCAGCCAGCTGTGATCGTGGCCATATAGATTTAAATTCATGCCGATTTCGCCGGTACCACCTAAAGGTAAGTACCAAAGTGCATTGGCTGGGGGACTCTGTCCCAAATCATCCGTTAAAATAAAGCTTCCTTCATGGACTAAAAACAATATTGCTTAAAATAGCATTTTTTCGGGGGTGGTAAAAATAAAAAGACCGCCTCGATGGGCGGTCTTCTGAAGGAATTAAGAACAGCGCTTAGTCGTGACTGTGCTCTTCTTCTTCCGCGATACCTAACCAGGTGATTTTCGCCGGAGCGAAGTCCAGTTCCATATCACCTTCGATTTCCATATCTTCCAGGTGGATTTGCAGTACGTGCTGGGCAATCGGATCTGCCACATAGGCATAGTGACCATTTTGCGCAACCGTCATGCTGAATCTCATGCCTTCTGGCATATTAGCAACGTCTTCTTCGCTGATATCGATTTGTGCTTCCAGCTCCCAATGCATATGTCCATCGTGCTCGTGAGCGCTAAGAATATTCAGGAAACCAGCACTGTCTAATACCAGGAATTGCGCTCCATCATGAGAAAACGCATAGCCTACCGGGCTGGCTTCAGGTTGCCATTCCAATAACTCCAGTTCGTTTTCTTCCGGGTTAATGGCCGCCAGAATCGCATGGCTGCCACCGTGTGCTGAGGCTATACCGATAAAGGTTTCGCTGGCTTCGTGACCGTAGATATTCCCAATGCGCAGACCTTCAAGGCCGTCGATACTGGCAATTTTGGCCGCTTCGTATTCATCGTCATGCTGGTGAGCAACTAACACACCATCACTACAACCAAACACCACAAATTCGTGATTTTGAGCTGCGCCGTGTAAATCCGGGCAGTTAACTTCCAGTACTTGCTCTAACTCATATTCGCCGTCGTGCAGGTGATAGACTCCTACCTGGTCCGGCAGAATTTTAGCGCCAGAGGTACTTTCGGCATCATCACGGCGAATGGTGGACAACAGATGCTCACCACGCGGCTCGGCCACACCGTGCATGTTAATGTTGTAGTTTACAGTGGGTAAATCGCTGTTTTCATTGCTGATGTCCAGGTCTGTCAGAACCTGTACAGCCGCCGGAGTGCTGGTTTCAGCATCACCATCGTAAAACACGGCCATTTGACCATCGTGATTAACAATATGTGTTGGTCTGCTGCCGGATAATGAAAAATCACTCATGGCTGGTGCTTGTTCATAGTCATGTAAATGATCACCGTGATCTTCACGCCACAGGCCGCCATCGATAAAACCTAAATAGTCCTGGCTGCGGCTGTTGATCACTGCATAACGCAGATCAGGAGATACCGCCAGGGTATTGGATTCGTGGATCAGGGCAAAGTTATCCAGCACTTCTTTGTGCTCGATATCCACAATAGCCACGCTGGCAGTTTCACCAGAAAGTATCGCTAAGCGACCCATGGTTTCAATGGTGTGCTCACCGTGATCATGGCCACCATCACCATCTCCGTGATCATGATCATCATGACCGTCATCTGGCACTTCAATGGGGTCCTGCTCAATAATAGTTGTTTCAGCGTCACCACAGCCGGTTAATAAAATGGTACCAATCGCCGCAGCAAGCAACTTTAGTTGAAATGAATGAGTCATAACGTGTTCCCTATATACTTTTAATTTTTAATTAGAAATAACCTCGGATACCCACAGCAATACTGCGGCCCGGACGTGGTGCGATATCTTTCAGGAATGAGGAGTGAACTCTCGCCTCAGTATCCGTCAGGTTTGTGCCTTTGAGATAAAGATCAATATCCTGGCCCAATGCTGACAATGTGTAGCTAATATTGGCGTCCACCAGAGTGTAACCGTCAGTAACAGTTTCTTCCTGAGCAATGCGGTCCTGCTCCTGATAGCGAGTAATATCCAAATGCGCGCTCAGGTTCTGATGTTCATAACTGAATTGTGTTCCGAAACGCAATGGCGGAGTACGCGGCAGATCACCGCCATCTTCTAATCGCGCTCTGACATAATCTGAGAAAAAGGTGGCTTTAAAGGTATCTGTTGCCTGCCAGGCTACCTGAGCCTCAAAGCCGTGCAATATAACGTCGTCTGACTGGAAGATGTAAACCGGCAATTCGCCTTCGTGCTCATCGTGACCTTCGTCGCCGTGCTCATCTCCGTGGTCGTGATCATGGCCGTCTTCTGCAAATAAACCTGTCGCTACCTGGTAGTAGTAATTGTCCACCCGGTTATAGAAGGCATTTAACACAAAACCCACATCACCCTGGGTTTTACGCAAGGTCAGATCGATATTGTTGGCCGTTTCTAAATCAATGATTTCGTCCGTAAGCTCGATATGCGTTTCATCACCTTCCTGGTGCAAGGCGAATAAAGCACCAACTTCATAAGAGCGGGTACCGATATGCGGACCAAAAGACAACAGTTCGGTTGCAGAAGGGGCGCGCTCAGAGCGAGACACTGAAATACCTAAGTTGTATCCAGGCGTGAAATCCCATACTAAACCTGCTGAAAAGGTTACCGGCGTGAATTCATGATCTGCCTTAAATACTCGGGTGTAAGACACCTCATCATCGTGCTCATGTTCGTGGTCATGCTCGTGATCGTGTTCATCTTCATGCTCATCTTCATGGTCGTGGGCTTCAATGGATGGCAGTAGTACGTTGTCAGCGGTTAAGGTGACACGTTCTACGCGAGCACCTAACTGTACCAACACATCTCCAAAATGACGCTCTTCCATTACCGCCAGAGCCAGAGTTTCTGATTCTGATGGCGGGGTAAAGGCTTCTGAGCCCTGAGCGGCGACTTCGCTATTTTTGTAATGGAAACTGATACCACCGTTCCACTCTGCGATGGGGGTATGCATCATATCCAGGCGTAATTCATGAGTTTCGTTTTCAAACAGAGTACCGGCGACACCCGCTTCAATTTCAGCGTGTTCGTAGTCGCTATAACCGGCTCTGAGCTGAATTTGAGAAAGCCAGTCGTTATCAACGTTTAGCTCACCCTGTAACTGCACACGGGTTTGCTCCAAATCAGCAAAGACATTTACTTCTTCATCGCCATGGCTGTGGCCCGGAATACCGTATTCGCGATTAAATTGCTCTACAGCGACGCCAATATATCCTTGCTCGAACAAATAACTGGTGCCCAGAGTAAAGCCGTTGGATTCTTCGCCGCTGTTGGCAACAACATTGCCATGCTCTTCTTCGTCATGCTCATCATGCTCAAGTTCGGGGGCAACTGGTGTTTCATAATCGTTGGATTCACGCCAATAGCCATCCACATAAAGTCCAAAAGACTCAGTACCTGTGGTGGCATTAAAGGATGCCAGTTTTTGATCATCAACGGAGTTGCTTTCTAAAAGCCACTCACCGCGAGTGCTTGAGTCAGTAGGAATACGTTGGTCAACGACGTTTACCACACCGCCAATTGCACCGCTGCCATAGAACAGGGTAGCCGGTCCGCGCAGAACTTCGATTTGTTGCGCGGTTGAGGCTTCTGAGGCCACAGAGTGATCTGGACCAACCCGGGATACGTCACTGCTGTCCAAACCATTTTGCGCGATGAGAACACGAGGGCCACTTAAGCCACGAATAATTGGCGTGCTGGCAACCTTGGCGTGAAAGTTAGTATGGACACCGGCCACTTTTTCCAGACTGTCACCAAGTGAGGCCGCTTGCTGACGACGCAGAGTGTCACCACCCAGTACGCTAACAGGTGCAGCGGATTCCATCACCGACATGTGCACTGGCGTGGCATAAACGTCAATTACCTCAATAGGCGAGCGGATCAGTGTCAGCGTCAATTGCTCAGTGGCATTTTCAGTCAGGGTGATATCTTTGTGCAGGTGCGCATAGCCTTTGGAAGAGATATGGATCTCGTTCATACCGGCATTCAGATTTCGCAATACAAAGCGTCCTTCACTATCGGTCTGTGTGGTTATTCCCACACCTTCCGCTTCTACTTTAGCACCAGCAACGGCATTTCCTTTGTCATTTAAAACCACACCTTCGATGGTTTGTGCCATCAAACTCGCGGGCAGCAAAGCACCGATAAGGGCGGCAACTTTGGTCAATTTGTGCATTCCCAACCTCTAAGTAATGTTATATTGTATCATGCTGGTGGCGATGTTATATTGTCTCAAAACGGAAAGCAAATAGACTTTTACTGGCCACTCGAAAGCGATGGATATAAAGGTATTTTTTATTTACCAAATACGACTCTTAGCAAGCAATATTGGTAAAAGGTTGTGGCGACCATCAGGAGAAAGCGCGTGAGTCAGGAATTGCAAAACGAAGTTAATTCGGCTGAAAGGCGCGCTTGTGATCACACTGGCCGAAAATTGACTGAAAAGCGGCAACGGGTGTTAGAGGTTTTGTTAAAGGCAAAAGCCCCACTGTCAGCCTATGAAGTGACTGATGCATACAACAAGGTTAATCAACCGCCAATCATGGCAATGTCTATTTATCGCATTTTAGAGTTTTTGGAGTCGGTGCAATTGATTCATCGTCTTCAGTCAGCGAATAAATACGTGGCTTGCTCGGAGGTGTCGGAATGCGCACACCACCCTTTTTCACTGTTTTTGCTTTGCCAGTCCTGTCAGCAAGTTGAAGAAAACTCCATGCCTTCCAATCTGGTGCAGCAACTGACTCAAAACCTGATGAGTTCGGGGTTTTTAATGACGGATACCCAGTTAGAAATTTCGGGTGTTTGTAGCCGATGCCAGAGTGAAACACCGCAAAAAAATAAGGAAACCTGTAGCAATGCAACTGCAACAAATTAGTGACAAAACCGCCATCGGGCTTTCGTTTCTGTGCGTTTTACATTGCCTGTTTCTGCCCCTGCTATTGTTGTTGCTACCGCCAATTGCCGGATTACTGGCTTTAAATGACGAGTTTTTTCACCTTGCTTTACTTTATGTCATTGTGCCTTTGAGTGCGGTTACCTTGATAGTGGGTTATCGCAGGCATAAACAGTCCTCAGTTCTGACCACTGGAATGACTGGCTTGACTTTATTACTGGCGGCCGTGCTGTTTGGCCATGACTATCTGGGAGAGACCGGTGAAGTGTTGTTAACTGTTATCGGCTCTGTAGCGGTGGCTTGGGGGCATTTGCGCAATTATCGATTGCGTCAATGCCAGCAGGAACAGGGGCAATCCGAAGGTGTTATTGAACATGAATAGCCCAGAAGTAAAAAGCCGTAATGTTGCACGTGCTAGTGTTCCTGATGTGCTTGCCGATATCTACCATGAACAGGTTAACATGGCGGTTTGGCGTCGGCAGTTACCGCCAGAATTACAAACCGAAATCGCAGAGTATTTGCGCAGTAACCCTGTATTGGATGTGTCCCGTGTGATTGCTGTCGATGCAGTTGACTCTGAATTGGAAGGGTTTCTGGGGAAAAACGCCGGTATAGGAGTGTTACAAGCCAGTGTGGCGGAATTGGTGAGCATGTTCGCAATATTATTTGATTTGCAACATGTTGGTTTACGCCTGAAGTTGCTACAACACGCCATGTGTCCGCGGTTTCATGTGGATAAAGTTCCCTGCCGATTAGTGACGACTTTTTGTGGTGCAGGTACTCAGTGGATAGCTCATCAAGATGTAAATCGCGCTGCTCTGAATCGCAACACCGGGGACAGAAATACTACTCAGGGCGACTTGTTCAGTAGTGATGAGGCTATACAAAGCCTGGCCGTCGGTGATGTGGCGCTGCTCAAAGGTGAATCCTGGGAGGGCAATGAAAATGCTGGCCTGGTGCATCGTTCACCGCCCGCCAGCGGCTGCGAACAGCGATTATTATTGACGCTGGATTTTGTCCAATAATTGTTACTCCCTTTCAGTTTGCTATACCCTATTGCATAGTAAATTAAGTTCAGTGTGTTTCACCAATTTAAACAGGAAATTAAAAGGCTCATTGCTATGAATAAATCGCGTTTGTTTAGCGTACTGCTGTTGCTGTTATTTACAGTTGGATGTGTCAGCAATGGGGCTCAGACTCAGCCACCCTCTGCTGATATGTCATTTAAAATTACCACCTGGAATGTCGAGCATCTGGCCTTTCCTTATGACACAGGATGTCGCCCCAGAACAGCCGATGAAATCACCGCCCTCAGTGCCTATGCTCAGAGTCTCGATGCTGATGTTGTCGCGCTCCAGGAAGTTGCCTCCGTTACTGCAGTCAGACAAATTTTTCCAGAATCCCAATGGCAAATAATCATGTCTCAAAGAGCCGATAGCGAAGCATACGAGTGTCGTGGCAGTGGCAGAATGTCTACCCAGCAAAAAGTGGCTTTCGCAGTGAAAAATACAGTGCCTGTTTTAGCCGTAGAACATTTAAACGAATTAAGCCTGACTATGCCCGGCCTGAGATATGGCCTGGTTATTCAGGTAGACTCGCCAAATGGCGCAATGGATATACTGAATGTGCATATGAAAAGCGGTTGTTTTGTGGATGATTATCAGAGTAGCGACTCTGAATCTTGCCAGGTTTATGCCAGGCAAATACCGGTGCTGGATAATTGGATTGAGCAACGGGAACGACAGGGCACAGCTTATGTGGTTTTAGGTGATTTTAACCACCGTTTGTCAGCTTATTACAACCGGGCTTCACGTTTATTGTTTACTGAAGACAGAAGCGCGAGCTTGGTTACCCGAAAAGTGATTGGTTGTCATCCGAGATATCCAGCGCCTATTGATCATATTCTGGTAGGGGGCCTGGATGCCAGAGCGGCAACTGCTTCGGTGAAAGTGCACGAATTTGAGAACATGCAGGAAGCCGAAATGCTGAGCGATCACTGCGCTATTTCGGCTACCTTATTTGCTAACCCGAACTAAGTCCGGAGCTGGAACGCCTAAATTATCGCCACTTACAACATGTAGGTGGCGGTGCCAAAGGCGATGTGGGTGCCTTTTTCATTGTGTAATTCCATGCGACATACCGCGACTTTATTGCCTTTGCGGATCATCTCTGCCGTAGCTGTGAATTCCTCCCCTTTGCCTGGTCTAAGGTAATCCACCCGCATATCGATTGTGCCAATTCTGGCGATGCGCTTTTTAAACTCATCGGCCGTGAGGTCATCCAAATCTTTGGCCACGTAAAGCATTGCCATCAGGCCGCCTACTGTGTCTAAAATGGCTGCGGTAACACCGCCATGCAGGATCTTTTGATAGGGGTTGCCCATCAGATTGTCTTGCCAGTTAAGTCGTATCGTCGCTTTGTCGAAATTATTTCGCTCAATTTGCAGTCCCAGAAAACGGTTAAACGGCAGTTGTTGGTCAAACACATCCATGACCAAATCTAACATGGCTTTTTTCGTCAACTTTGTTTCTTGCATCAAAATTCCTGTGAAGTTTTTAATGAAGCCAGAGGCAAAAACTCTTACACTTATACCCAAATCACCTCAAGATGCTAGCTTTCAGCGTGAGATAAAAAACGTTTAGACAAGTAAAAATGACGTAGGCATGGTTGTTCTCACGTCAAGTCATTTTAATGCAGTATAAACGTTTTTTAGCCACGCCCTTCGGGAGCTACACAGCACTTCCATTACTGTGTTGCATGTG
>JYMV01024441.1_pt1 | contig 24442 bp, 24 predicted proteins | sample 338911 | NCBI WGS metagenome assembly JYMV01 (sample SAMN03354496, study PRJNA234377) | hydrothermal vent metagenome | biome: Deep sea; feature: Hydrothermal plumes at the Eastern Lau Spreading Center, Western Pacific Ocean; material: Seawater | place: Tonga | collected 2009 | depth 2000 m m
CTACTTAATGCATTAAACCGATAAAATTTTGGCATTCAATGCCATAGTCAAAATTTGACACTATCAGTTAGACTAGTTCCTCATGTATTTAAGATGAGCTCTGCTTTCCATGTTGAAAACAGCGTCAATTTATAGTGCTCGGTTACAAACCAATTGTACCGCTTCAACAATTTTCTCAGGGCTTGGCAGGGAAATTTGCTCAAGACTTACGGCATAGGCGAGTGGGACATCCTCTGAATTGACACGCACTACAGGCGCATCTAAATAATCAAACGCTTTCTCCATGACTTGTGCCGATAATTCCGACGCGATACTTGCCAGCGGCCAACTTTCATCTACCGCCACCATGCGGTTTGTTTTTTTTACTGAGCTCAAAACAGTTTCCGTGTCCAACGGTCTCAGGCTACGGAGATCTATAATCTCCACAGATATTCCTTTCTCTGCCAAATAATCCGCAGCCGACAGGCTCCACTGCACACCACGTGAGAAACACACAACAGTGACGTCATCCCCCTCCCGCACCACACGAGCAACGCCAATAGACTCAATCCACTCCGCATCGTCCGGTACTTCAAATGTCTCACCGTAAAGCATTTCGTTTTCCAGTACGATGACCGGGTTTGGGTCACGAATTGCTGCCTTAAGCAATCCTTTAGCATCGGTCGCTGAATACGGGGCAATTACTTTTAGGCCCGGCACTTGCGCGTACCAACTTGAATAGTCTTGTGAATGTTGAGCTGCAACTCTAGATGCAGCCCCATTTGGGCCCCGGAACACGATGGGGCACGAAACACGACCACCAGACATATAGTGAGTTTTAGCCGCAGAATTTACGAGTTGATCCATGGCCTGCATTGCAAAATTGAAAGTCATGAATTCCACAATTGGCTTTAGTCCCATGAAAGCTGCGCCGATACCCACTCCCGTAAAACCGGCCTCGGTAATCGGCGTATCAATTACCCTCCGTGGTCCAAATTCGGCAAGGAGACCCTGAGAGACCTTGTAAGCACCCTCGTATTCGCCAACTTCTTCTCCCATAAGAAAGACATCTTTATCCCTGCGCATTTCTTCGGCCATCGCGTCACGAAGCGCCTCACGCACCGTGATCGAAACCATCTCTCATGCTCCCCGTTCAACATATATGTCGGTGTATAGTTCACTTAGATCTGGTTGTGTCCCATTTTGAGCGAATTCTGCAGCCTCCACTACCAACGACTTTATTTCCTTATCCACTGAATTCAACTCATCTTCCTCAACGTTTCCACTGTCAAGCATGCGTTGACGCACCTGCTGAATTGGATCACGGGTCTCCCTCACCTCTCGCACTTCTTCCTTTGGACGGTACTTTGCCGGATCTGAGATTGAATGACCCCGATATCGATAAGTATTCATCTCAATGATCATTGGACCGTTTCCAGATCGTACGAATGATGCTGCCTCTCGTGAGGCGGCTATGACGGCTACAACATCCATTCCATCGCACTGAATACCTGGAATTCCTAACCCTTCTCCATGACGAAAGAATTGGGTTTGTGCACTTGCACGAACAGTGGAGGTCCCCATACCGTACTGGTTATTCTCAATTACATAGACGACGGGGAGGTTCCATAGTGCTGCCATATTATAGGACTCGTAAACTTGTCCTTGATTCGCAGCCCCGTCTCCAAAAAATGTGAAGCAAACACTACTCGAACCGCGGTATTTCAGTGCAAGTGCTATACCCGTCCCAATTGGGACCTGCGCACCAACGATACCATGGCCACCATAAAATCCGCTTTCGGGGGCGAACATGTGCATTGAGCCCCCTTTGCCCTTCGACGCACCATTAACAGATCCAGTCAATTCCGCGAGAACTCTTTTCGGATCCTCTCCGCGCGCCAGCATATGTCCATGGCAGCGATAGCTGGTAATCATTGGGTCACTAGGAGTGATTGCGTTTTGGACGCCAACCACCACTGCTTCCTGTCCAACATATAAATGCAGAAAACCTCCAATTAGACCCATGCCGTACATTTGACCTACTCGTTCCTCAAATCTGCGTATCAACAGCATCTCGCGGTAGAACTTAAACAGTTCTTCCGGAGTCCCTTCATATGAGACAGATGTCTGGGCAAGTTCGGGTCGACGTTTATTTACGGCCATCGATGCTCAAATCGGTCGGTCGAACGTATTGACGACAAAAAAAAGATAGAGCGAATGTCTGAGTTGAGCAAGAGTTCAAGTAATCAAACATTCTAGAAGAACATCGGGTTAACCAAAATCCAGAGGTTGTTTGTTCATACAAATATGGCGACAGGCCCTCGCTCAACGTAGGCCGGAAGCATCCACATCGATAAATACAATTCGATCTTCTTTGAGGCCATAATTTAGCACTACTCGCGCACGTTCTTCCAAAAGATCAGGATCCAAGCTCTCTGAACGCAATAATTTAACCCGATTTTCGAGTTCCGAGCGTTGATTAGATAACTCAGTTAATTCGATACCAGTAAATTCAATTTGCTGGGCGATTTTTAACCACGCAATAACACCGTGTTCCCCTTGGACAACATGATACCCAAGATAAAGACTCACCCCAGCGAGTAAAATAGCCCGAAGAGAGTGGCTTAGATATTTACGGAATTGGTCTCGCATGGTTCAAAACGAACTGAATCAGCTGCTGTGGACCTTGTCAATACGGGTGGAGTTGAATAACTATTTGCAAGGTCCTATCCAAGGCCCATAACACGCGCTTTTGCCCAGCTGCTCTTCAATCCTTATAAGTTGGTTATATTTTGCCAAACGGTCGGTACGTGACAGAGATCCAGCCTTTATCTGGCCGCAATTAGTTGCAACCGCTAAATCCGCGATCGTAGTGTCCTCCGTTTCACCAGAACGATGAGATACAACGGCACGGTAGCCTGCTCGATGTGCCATCTCCACGGCATCTAGAGTTTCGGTCAGAGTGCCAACTTGATTCATTTTAATAAGAATTGCATTCGCAGCACCCTTCTGAATCCCCAAGCGAAGGCGCTCCTGATTAGTCACGAATAAATCATCCCCAACTAGTTGGATCTGGCTACCGAGACGTTCTGTTAGACGACACCAACCCTCCCAGTCATCTTCAGCTAGACCATCTTCAATGGACCAAATTGGGTAATCTTTACTAAGACTTTCAAGGTAGTCGATTAATTGATCAGCCGAAAATTGTCGATCCTCACCCCTAAGATGATAAACGCCATCCAAAAAGAGTTCGTTTGCGGCAATATCAAGCGATAGTGCTACATCAACACCGGGTCGGAAACCCGCATCTTCTACAGAACTCATGAGCTCCAATAGGGCTTGGGAATTGCTAGCAAGGCTGGGGGCGAAACCGCCTTCGTCCCCAACTGTCGTACTGTGCCCTGATTGCTTCAATCGAGCCTTTAAGGAATGAAAAATTTCAGCGCCCCAGCGCACTGCTTCCGAAAAGTTTAACGCTCCAATCGGCATAACCATAAATTCTTGAATATCCAATGAGTTATCGGCGTGTACGCCACCATTAATGATGTTCATCATTGGCACTGGCAACACGCGAGATCCAACGCCACCTAGATAAGTGTAAAGTGGTTGGGCGGTTTGTTTGGCAGCAGCTTTAGCTAGGGCAATACTCACAGCAAGCATAGCATTCGCTCCGAGACGACTTTTATTAGTTGTGCCGTCGAGCTCAACCATTAGATGATCCAGAGCTACCTGATCTTCTACATCTCGCCCCGATAAGGTATCGAAAATCTCCCCATTTACAGATTCTATTGCTCTTATTACTCCTTTGCCCTGATACCGCTTTGGGTCCTGGTCCCTGAGTTCGGTGGCTTCATGGGTTCCGGTCGAGGCGCCGGAGGGGGTCGACCCATATCCGCGGATACCTGTTTCCAATAAAACTTCGACCTCAATTGTCGGGTTTCCACGACTATCCAAAATTTCTCGACCATGTAAATCCACAATAGCTGTCAAACTCAATTACCTTTTCGTTTCAATACTTATCTGGTTTATCTTAGATATTCTATCAATCATAACTAACATTTTGAGTAGCGTTGGCACCTGTTCCAATGGCACCATATTTGGACCATCGGACGGCGCAGAGTCTGGATTTTCATGCGTTTCCATGAACAGTATGGCCACCCCGATTGCCACTGCAGCACGTGCAAGAACCGGAACAAATTCTCTTTGCCCACCACTCCTAGACCCTTGTCCACCGGGCTGTTGGACTGAATGCGTCGCATCAAACACCACAGGGAAACCAGTAGCCGCAAGGATTGGTAGTGCTCGCATGTCTGAAACCAGCGTGTTGTAACCGAAGCTTGTACCACGTTCGCACAGCATGACATTATTGTTACCCACGCTAGTTATCTTGGCAGCAACGTTAGACATCTCCCAAGGAGCTAAAAATTGACCTTTCTTAACGTTTATAGGCTTCCCAGTTTCTGCGGCTGCTATCAGAAGATCGGTCTGTCTACATAAAAATGCCGGGATCTGAAGGACATCTACTGCTTCCGCTACTGGCCCACACTGATCGGGTGAGTGGATATCTGTAAGCACCGGACAACCATAGTCGCTACGTAGTTCAGCTAGAATCGGCAGAGCTTCACCCATGCCTATTCCTCGCGGGGAATTGACACTAGACCGGTTAGCCTTGTCGAATGAAGTTTTGTAAATCAGCCCAACACCAATGGCGTCAGCAATTTCCACTAAGGCGTGGCACGTTTCGCGCGCGTGAGCACGGCTTTCCAAAGCGCAAGGGCCCGCGATCAACGCGAAGGGCAAGTCATTTCCTACAACAAGCGAGCCAATAGATATGTGTCGCGGTGCATTCACGGTTCACCTAGACCAAACGAGATTGTGCAACCGCAGCCTCAATAAATGAAGAGAACAATGGATGTGGCGCAAATGGTTTCGATTTTAATTCGGGGTGAAATTGCACTCCTATGAACCACGGATGATCCGTTAGTTCAACTGCTTCGGGTAAAACACCATCCGGCGATAGCGCAGAAAACAGCATTCCCGCCTTCTCCATACGCTCACGATATTTAATGTTCACCTCATAACGGTGTCTATGCCGCTCTGAGATAGTTTCGCATCCGTAGATTTTGGCCAATCGTGTTCCTGAGCGAACCACCGCCTCATAGGCCCCAAGGCGCATAGTACCACCTAAATCACTCCTAAAACTTCGTTTTTCAATGTTTCCTTCGTGCATCCATTCACTCAAAAGCCCTATTATGGGATCGTCGCATGGACCGAATTCACTCGACGACGCGCCAGGTATGCCTGCGAGACTACGTGCGGCCTCTACTACCGCAAGTTGCATTCCAAAGCATATTCCGAAGTAAGGCACCCGATGCTCACGTGCAAAAGTTACAGCTGCAACTTTACCGGCTGCACCACGTTCTCCAAAACCACCGGGGACAAGAATCCCATGAACGTCCTCTAATTTGTAAATGCTACCAGCAGTTTCAAAAACCTCTGAATCAATCCAGCGAGTCTCAACCCGGACGTTATTTGTAAAACCACCGTGGGTTAAAGCCTCTGACAGAGAAATATAAGCGTCTCGTAATCCCGTATATTTCCCAACCACGGCGATATGAACCTCTCCGTCGGGACCTTTAATGTCCCGCTTAATTTGTTCCCACTGACTAACATCGAGTGAGCCAGTGAAATCGAGGTTAAATTTCTTAAGAACTTGTCGATCAAGTCCAACCGCGTGGTAGTTCAGTGGAACTTCGTAAATCGAGTCAACATCGATTGCGGGAATAACGTCATTTTCGTTAACATTACAAAATAGAGCAATTTTTCGCCGCTCTGCGCTTGGAATTTCTTGTGAACTACGACACAACAAAATATCAGGTTGGATTCCAATGCCCCTCAGTTCCTTCACTGAATGCTGAGTAGGTTTCGTTTTGAGCTCTCCCGCAGACGGAATGAACGGTACCAAAGTGAGATGCAGAAAAAGCGTTCGCGATACACCTAGATCATTTCGTAATTGGCGAATTGCCTCTAGAAAGGGTTGGCTCTCAATGTCACCCACCGTACCCCCAATTTCGCACAGCAAGAAATCCACATCCTCAACGTCTGCAGTAACAAACGCCTTAATTTCATCAGTAACGTGAGGAATTACCTGCACGGTACCACCTAAATAGTCTCCACGGCGCTCCCGAGCAATTACATTTGAATATATTTTACCAGCAGTTGCATTATCACTCTTCCGTGCTGCCACTCCGGTGAATCGTTCATAATGGCCAAGATCAAGGTCGGTCTCCGCCCCATCATCCGTTACAAAAACTTCTCCGTGCTGGTAGGGGCTCATTGTCCCCGGGTCAACGTTCAGATACGGATCGAACTTTCGCAGTCGAACACTGTACCCACGTGCCTGAAGCAGAGCCGCCAGAGCTGCAGACGCGAGCCCCTTGCCGAGTGAAGACACCACACCACCGCTTACAAAGATAAACCGCGTCATGGACGAGAAAAATAACCCATTCCAGGCCAACACCCAAGGAAAACCATGCCGATTATTGCCATACCGGCGAAGTTTTTTTACTCATTAAGCCTCATTCGGCAATGGGAACAGTTGGGGTAGACGGTTCAGAGTTCGTCTCTGACGGAGATGGCAAAGTTTGCTCCGACGCCGCGGGGATGTCTAAAATAGAATTTGACTGAGATCGGTGTGCCGCTAGAATCGCGAGGAGCAAGCTAGTCCCCATAAAACAAGCTGCAAGAATCGCTGTGGTGCGGGTTAGTAGATTCGCGGATTGCCGGCCGCTCATTAGACCTCCAAAACCGCCGGCAGGGCCACCTCCACCGCCCAAACCACCCAACGCCCCACCGTCGCTTCTTTGTAATAGCACTACGGTCACTAACCCGATCGCCAGCATTAAATGAATTACCAAAAAAACTGCCGTCACGGTGTTCTCCAAACGGTTGCTTGTGGCAGAAAAATCACTTCATGTTTCCTGAACTATCGCTTTTGAGATTATCGCACGTTACACAAATGCCCCAAAACTCCTCATCCTTCAAGCTAGCTCCACCAACCAGGGCACCATCAACATTTTGCAAACTCATAATCTCTTCCGCATTCATGGCCCCCACGGAACCACCATAAAGTAACGGAATAACGTCCGCACGTTTGTTCATCCTACGAGTGAGGAGTTCCCTAATAGAATCATGCATTTCGCATATTTCAGCGGGAAGCGGCACCCGCCCGGTACCTATTGCCCACACCGGCTCATAGGCAATAACCACATCCAGCTCCGTAGTACGTTCAGGCAGCGATCTACTGATCTGAGCTCGCACCACACTAATAGCGCGTCCAGCATCCCGTTCAGCCTGAGTCTCACCAACACAGATAATTGGTATTAAGCCATAAGCGAGTGCCATAGATGCCTTAGCCTTAACAAGTGTACTGGTTTCACCATGGCTATTTCGCCGTTCTGAATGACCAACTAAAACATAACGGCAACCAACTTCTGCTAGCATTGCCGCGCTAATATCTCCGGTGTGGGCTCCCTTGTCTTGGGGCGCACAATCCTGACCGCACAAGGCGATAGTTGTAGTCGCCCCCAACGCTCTCGCAACTAGGTCTAGTAATGGCGCTGGTGGACTCACCGCGATGTCACACCCGAGTACTTTTGTTGCCGCTAGTCGCGACATGTACTTAGCCCAAGAATGAGAACTTGAACGAGTGCCATTCATTTTCCAGTTCCCCGCTACTAGTGGCCGTGGTCGTTGAATCATCTCGCAAGGAACCTGTTGATTTGGAACAATGTATTTAGAAGCCTTGTATGCCGGCCTAGCCGGAAGGTTCGCCTTTATCGAAACGGCTTCCATGGTATAAAAAGTAGATCTCCAACTTCGCTGTTGCCGGTCGCTCAGGCGGTTCTTATCATAACCAGCACATTTTTACTCCAACTTCTTAATTTCAATAAGTTATTTAGGGACTTCTCGACCATGTTCCAACGTATTCTCACAAACCTAAAATCATGGGCAATTAAAATTTTCTTGGGTTTGATAGCGCTCAGCTTCGCAGTATGGGGGGTTGGAGACATTTTTCGTGGCAACTCTGATCCAGTTGTCGCATCTATCGGCAATATCAAGATTAGGGCCTCTGAACTGATCCGAGAATATGACCGTGAACTCAAGCAACTTCGCGAGATGAGCGGCGGCCAAATAGACGCGGAGCAAGCACGTGCCTTCGGCATCGTGGAAAGTGCACTTCAACAGATCATCAACCGGGCAAGTCTAGATCAACATAGCGGCGTCTTTGCCATGGGGGTACCCGATAGCCTGATTGCTCGTGAAATTCGATCGTCGCCTAATTTCCGCAACCAAGCAGGAGAATTTGACCGCCGTTTGTTTGAGTATGCTATTGCACAAAACTCAATGGACGAGGAAAGTTTCATTGCAGCACTGCGTAGTGACATTACACGAACTCAGCTAATCAATAGCTTAATCACTGGAATTAAATCTCCAAATACGATGACTGAGGCAATTTGGAAGTTCCGTGGTGAGCAGCGCTCTGCCGAATTTGTCATAATTGACGGTACAGAGTTTACAAAATCTCCTACGCCAAACCCTCAGGAACTCGACAATTTTCACCGTGAAAATCAACAGATGTTTACGAAACCCGAGTATCGCACTGTTACCTATGTTGCTATTCAACCAGTCGACCTACTCGACGAAATAGATATAGAAGAAGACATTATTCGTAGCGAATACGAATATCGCATCAATGAGTTCATTATTCCTGATCAAATAGATCTAGACATGGTGGTACTTGCAACTGAGGAGGCGGCACTTCGCGCTCTCGATCGTATCAACCAGGGTGAAAATTTTGCTGACGTGAGTATTGGTGAAACCGGGCTCGAAGAAACAGATTTAATGCTGGGATTGGTATCGCGCAAAAATTTGCTGCCCGAACTGGCCGATATCGCGTTCACTTTGCTCCCTGGAGACATAAGTGACCCCATCGAGAGCGACTTTGGCTGGCATCTACTCAAAGTTAACGATGTCCTGCCTGGTCATACTCAGAACTTTACCGAAGCACGAAATACGATTCGCGAAAGCTTGTTGGTAGATCGAGCGATCGATTTGGTCTTCGAGCTAAGTAGTCATTTTGAGGACGAGCTAGCAGGTGGAGCATCTTTGGAGGAGGCTGCCCGCAATCTTGCTCTACCAGTGGAACGGATAGAGATGGTTGATGTAAATGGATTTAATCCAGATGGGGAACCTCACGTGGGATTACCTCGAATGACTGAATTTCTTGAATCAATCTTTAAGGCTAGCAGAGGTGCGGATACGCCGTTTGTCGAAGCTGGCGGCAACACCATGTATAAAATTCGAGTCGACCAAATTATAGGTCCCGCTGTGCAGCCATTAGACAACGTGCGAAAACAAGCGACTGCTGCTTGGCGACTTAAATGGCGTGATGACCAGGCCGAAAAATTAGCCAATGAATTTGAAACACGAGTTTTGGAATTAGGATTCGCGAACGCTACCGAAGAGTTAGGGCTTGAGCGTCTGAGTGGGGCGCCCTTCACACGCGACGGGAGTGGCCTGGAGTTTCAAATAAGTACAGAAACCGTACGAGCTATATTTAAATTAAAAATTGGAGAAAGTACAAACGCGATTAAAATTGGAAAAGGTCAGTATACGATAGGTACATTACGCGATATTATTCCGGCGATCCCTATGACTCAGAATTCCCTATCCAGTCTTAACGCCGAACTTCAACAATCGCTCCAAAATGACGTCGTGACGAGCTTTCAAGCCGCATTGCGTGGCCGATATGACTTGAAAATAAACGATCGACTTCTCAACAACTTGTTTTAAGTGTGTGCTTAATAAGATGTTGGTTGAACCAGCCATCGAGGCTTTCGCAACTACTTATCAAAGCGGTCAATCACAGATTGTTTATACTAAATTAGTAGCGGATCTTGAAACCCCGGTTTCAGCAATGCTTAAGATCGCTGCGGATAGAGAAAACTGTTTCCTGTTGGAATCTGTCGAGGGTGGTGTGACACGAGGCCGATATTCCATCATTGGTCTTAAGCCCGATATTATATGGCGATGCAACGGGAATTACGCTGAAATCAATCGCCGTGCGAATGATAATCCGGATGCTTTTACAGCCGAAACCAAGGGAGCATTAGATTCACTTCGCCAATTACTTACTGAGTCCCGAATTGAGCTACCTGAAACACTGCCACCCATGTCTGCAGGACTTGTAGGCTATATGGGATACGAAACCGTTCAGCTGATGGAAATTATACCTGACAGCAATCCACGAGCCATAGAATTGCCAGATGGTTTATTTATCCGGCCAACCGTGATGGCCATTTTCGACTCCGTGCAAGACACGGTCACAGTGGTTACCCCTGTGCGGCCTACCGATGAGGTAGATGCCAAAACTGCTTATGCGTACGCCATAGAACGATTAGAAAGGGTATCTTCTGATTTTGCACGTGACCTGCCCATTGGACGAGAAGTAGGTGAATTAGATTTTCCGACCCTGCAGCCGAGTTCCAATATGAGCCGCGAAGGTTACTGCCGGGCCGTCGAGGCAGCGAAGGAATACATAGCGGCGGGCGATATTTTTCAAGTTGTCCTATCACAGCGATTCAGTCTGCCATTTACCCTTCCACCGTTTGCGCTTTATCGCGCACTCCGCCGACTTAACCCTTCCCCATTTCTTTTTTATTTAAGCTTTAGCAACTTTTCAGTAGTTGGCTCTAGCCCCGAAATACTGGTCCGACTAAGAGATAACACAGTTACGATACGACCTATCGCTGGAACTCGAAAGCGCGGTATGTCTCGCGCTGAAGATCAAGCTTTGGCGAAAGACCTTTTGGCTGACCCAAAGGAACGTGCAGAACATCTAATGCTGCTGGACTTAGGTCGTAACGACGTGGGACGAGTCGCAAAGATCGGCTCAGTGAATGTCACCGAACAAATGATGATAGAATATTACAGCCACGTTATGCACTTAGTATCGAACGTCGAAGGAGAAATTGATCCCAAGTTTGATGCCATAGCGGCGTTAATTGCGGGATTCCCAGCGGGTACTGTCAGCGGTGCGCCAAAAATTCGTGCGATGGAGATTATAGATGAATTAGAAAACGAAAAACGAGGTATTTATGCCGGTTGCGTTGGTTATTTTGCGGCCAACGGTGCAATGGATACGTGCATCGCGCTCCGCACCGCAGTAATTAAGGATGAAGTTATGTATATCCAGGCTGGTGGAGGTATTGTTGCTGATAGTGACCCGGAAGCAGAATACGAAGAAAGTTGTAACAAAGCGCAGGCTCTCATTCAGGCAGCAGAAGAAGCCGTCAATTTTGCAACCAAGCAAAGTTGACTAGGAACTCGTCCAGATTACGCTTCATTAATCACCAATCTGAACAAAATTATTTCTTTCATTTATTAACTGAGTAAACTCGCTGATAGTAGTTAGTGAAAAACCTCTAAATCGCGCCCCCTCGACCCATTTCTCTAGAGCATTAAATGTTTCGGGATAGGGATGCCCGAGAGCTATCCCACTACCACGTTTAACGGCAATACGTTCGATTAGCTTTAACTGCCTTCGTATGGCACTGTTTGAGCGATCATTGTCGAGAAACACATCTCGCCGCACATTACGTAAGTTTCTACGATGAGCTAAATCGGTGCCAATTGATTCGGGCGTAGTTCGCGAGTCCAAGAATATTAGATCTCGCGATTTCATTTCTCCAATAACTGTGGCCATCGCATTTTCATCGGCTGTGAACTTACTACCCATGTGATTATTCAGGCCAACTGCGTGGGGTATTTGATCAAATGCCCAACGCAAACGGCGCAACATTTCACGGAACTCAAGATCGACATATAACGCGTTGGGACCCGGATCATTGGAACCACTGAGTGGTTCCATGGGCATATGTAGAAGGACCTCGTGCCCCGCTGACCTAGCCAATGCTACTTGCGACACGACATCGGAAGCATACGGCAAGAATGCAAGTGTAACGAAAGGATCTAATCCTATTGCTCGCTCCGTCAGAGCTAATTGCATGCCAAGATCATCGATTACGATCGCAATGATCGGGAAATTTTTATCCCTCACAGTAGACTTGCCTCCCTAATACTCCTCAACTAAGCGTCAGTGCAGATCTAACCACTAGGAGCTTTATTACAGCAGGAATCGCACCCCCCTATCCACTCTTCTTCCAATTAATAAAGTTAACTAGGGTTTTCATCTAAACTCCTTTACCAGAGGTTATTTTGGTTTTCTAGAAAGTAACGATTACGGCGGTACGGGCTTGACGGACACTAACCAAGCTGTTTTGGTTCTGCATGGTATACGCCAATGATTTATAAGGCTTATAAAAATATCTTTTAAGTATCTAATATGTACGTGTTAATCGATAATTACGACAGCTTCACCTATAACTTGCTTCATTTTCTTGGCGAACTCGGCGCGAAGATCGTAGTTCATCGCAATGACACAATTACGCCGGAGGAAGTGTTGGCTTTATCGCCAGAAGGGATCGTGCTGTCACCCGGACCGTGTGATCCGGACCGCGCCGGTATTTGCGTTGACCTTGTTCGCCAAGCGGCTTCAAAGATCCCGATTTTAGGCGTATGCCTCGGTCACCAATCTATTGGTCAGGCGTTTGGTGCTAATATTGAGCGCGCGCCCACTCCAATGCATGGCAAACTCAGCAATATCTGCCATCACAAGACCGATATTTTTCATGGAATTGCGTCGCCCTTCGTCGCAACACGGTATCATTCATTAATAGTGGGAAACGATAGCCTACCAAATTGCCTAGAAGTTACTGCAGAAACAGAGGACGGGCTCATTATGGGGTTGCGCCATCGAGAATATCCAATTTTTGGAGTACAATTTCACCCTGAGAGTATTGCATCCGAGAATGGGCATGATTTATTAGCCAATTTTCTGGATATTGCGCGCATAAGCAATGCCGATTGATCTATGCCAAGCCTACCACCATTACTAGCTAAACTTGCTACAGGTGCAAGCTTAAGCAAAACGGAAGCCAAGACAGCATTCGAAATCGTAATGTCTGGTGAAGCAACCCCAAGCCAAATCGGCGCTCTTTTAATGGGAATGAGAGTCCGCGGAGAAACAGTCGACGAAATTGCAGGTGCGGCTATCGCCATGCGTGACAAAGCAATCACGATAGATGCCCCGCCAAACGCAATTGATACTGCCGGGACCGGTGGAGACGGTATTGGAACATTGAACATATCTACATGCGCAGCATTGGTAGCTGCCGGCTGCGGTGTTCCAGTGGCAAAACACGGCAATCGAGCAATATCATCTAAATCCGGCTCAGCCGACGTATTGAAGACGCTCGGTGTCAATATTGAAGCTAGTATGGAGCTAATTCGCGAATCTTTATGGTCAATTGGGATCGGTTTTTTCATGGCCCCCCGCCACCACGGTGCAATGCGTCATGTAGCGCCAACACGTATCGAATTAGGGACTCGAACGATCTTTAACCTACTGGGGCCACTATCCAATCCAGCCGGTACCACCCGTCAATTAGTTGGCGTGTTTGACAGCCATTGGTGCGTGCCGTTGGCTGAAGTCCTAGGCAGGCTCGGATCATCTCATGTTTGGGTAGTGCATGGGACCGACGGGATGGATGAACTCACAACCACCGGACCATCCTTAGTAGCTGCCTTCAAGGATGGTTCTGTGACTACTTTTGAGGTTACGCCTGAAGATGCAAACGTACCGCGTTCTAGAATCGAAGATCTAATAGGTGGTGATCCCGAGTTTAACGCGAGAGAGATAAGAGAGCTCCTAGACGGTAAACCAGGACCCTACAGAGATATAGTTGTTATGAATACCGCGGCTGCCTTAGTTGTTGCTGGAAAAGCGAATAGCTTATCTGATGGTGCTTCACAAGCGGTCCACGCAATCGTTTCAGGGAAAGCCAGTAGTACACTGAGTAAACTCATCGAAATCACAAACCGTGAAGCGATAATTACTTCGTAATGCCCGATATATTAGCCACAATCTGTCGAAAGAAGCTTGAATGGATCGCCACCGCAAAAACTAGGCGATCCGAATCACAATTAATGGCTGAGGTAAAGACAGCCTCCCGTCCACGCGGTTTCACTATTGCACTCGATCGAGCGGTTTCCAACTCTGGCACTGGCCTTATCGCAGAGTTAAAAAAAGCCTCCCCTAGTAAGGGACTAATTCGGACAGATTTTATCCCGTCCGTGTTGGCGTCTGATTACCAAACAGGGGGTGCCGCATGTCTTTCTGTACTTACCGATAAACCCTATTTCCACGGGGACAGCAGTTACCTTATCGCTGCACGCAACGCCGTCAGTTTACCGGTTTTACGAAAGGACTTTATCCTTGATACGTACCAGATCATCGAATCTCGCGCAATAGGATCCGACTGTATCTTGATCATTATGGCTGCCCTCGTAGACAGCCAGGCAGAGGAATTATCGGCCTGCGCTCGAGAACTAGGAATGGATTTATTAATTGAAATTCACGATGAAGCTGAACTTGAGCGGGCGTTGAAAATGCCACCGGCTTTGCTTGGGATAAATAATCGCAATCTTAAAACCTTAGAGGTAAATCTCGCGACTACAGAACGACTTTGCCCTCAGGTCCCCTCTGGATGGACAATAGTGTCTGAGAGTGGGATTTATTCCCCTGACGATATTGCGAGAATCAAACAGTTGGGCGTGCACCGTTTTTTGGTGGGAGAATCTCTAATGCGCGAACGCGATCTCGTCGCCGCTACTCAAAATTTATTAAGTATACCTACTCAGAACGACATTACATTGTAAGGGACTACTTGGGCATGGGTGAATTCACTCATTTTGACTCGGAAGGAAAGGCGATCATGGTCGATATTGGCGATAAGCCGATCACCGATCGGATGGCACGTGCAGAAGCAAAGGTATTTATGGCAACAAAGACGCTTCGCATGATTAAAGACGGCGGACACAAAAAAGGTGATGTTCTTGGTGTGGCACGAATCGCAGGGATCATGGCCGCCAAACGTGCAGGTGATCTAATTCCGCTTTGTCACCCACTTGAATTGACGTCAGTGCACGTTGATGTAATTTGCGATTCTGGTGATACGGCTGTCGTAATTACGGCAACCTGTAAGCTTTCCGGTCGCACTGGAGTAGAAATGGAGGCACTGACAGCGGCTTCTGTAGCGGCCCTTACCGTATATGACATGTGCAAAAGCGTCGATCGTGAAATGACCATTACCGACGTGCGTTTATTATACAAATCTGGTGGAAAATCGGGCACGTTTAAAGCAGTTACAAAATGATCTCAGTCGACGAAGCGCGAACACGAATTTTAAGTTCTTTTGAACCTCTGCCTCCCGAAGACGTAGGTTTGGACGAAGCACTTGGTCGGGTGCTGGCACAAGATGTTCGAGCTCGACGCACACAACCGCCAACCGCCATCTCTTCCATGGATGGCTACGCTGCACGCAGCGCCGATTTGAGTGAAGCGCCAAAAGTGTTGAAACAAGTTGGAAAGGCGCCTGCTGGAGGCGCATTCAGCGGTGTTGTTGGACCAAATGAGACGGTGCGTATCTTTACCGGAGGTCCGATACCTGACGGTGCAGACACTATAGTCATTCAGGAGAATACAGAATCTGAAGGCGACCGGATTACGGTTAGGGTAAGCGCGAAAGCTGGTCAGTATATTCGCAACGCGGGCCTTGATTTTAACACCGGAGAAGTCGGCCTCAGTTCTGGTAAGATCCTCACCGCTCGCGATATATCGTTGGCAGCTGCAATGGATTTTCCTTGGCTCACTGTATACCGTAAGCCACGAATTGCGATCTTGGCTACCGGAGATGAAGTCGTTCGTCCCGGTGAGCCCATTGGGCCAAACCAAATTGTCAGTTCCAATGCTATTGCACTGCAGGCATTCGTAAAAATTTGCGGTGGCACTGCCATCAACCTCGGAATCTCGCCGGACAAGGCTGATACTTTACGGAAGATGGCAAATGGCGCGCGTGGTGCAGATCTACTTGTTACCACAGGTGGAATTTCTGTTGGGGAACACGATTTGGTTCGTCAGGCGTTGAACTCCTCCGGCTTGAAGGTTGATTTCTGGCGAGTGGCGATGAGGCCTGGTAAACCTGTGATGTATGGCCAACTTGGGGGGGTTCCTGTCCTTGGACTCCCCGGAAACCCAGTCTCGGTAATGGTTTGCGCCTTGGTTTTTTTGTCCCCGGTGCTGAATTGCCTCCTTGGTCTTCCAAACGACAATGGTGCCGTCATCGAGAAAGCCTTTCTAGCTTCACCACTATCCGAGAACGACCGGCGCCAGGACTACCTGCGGGCAACCCTGACACGGCACAAAGATGGCAGTTTGTGGGCTCAACCATTTGAGCGGCAAGACAGCTCCATGATAAGTTTACTAGCCAAAGCCCAATGTTTGATCATACGTGTTCCCAATGCAGCAGCAGCTGACGCGGGACAGACGGTCGAAGTGATGAGGTTTCCGTCGGGTCTTGCTCGCCTATGAGCATATGGGCAAAGCAAATTATTTGACGGAGATAGAGAACTAAACTAGAACATGTAGGAAAGTTTCCTTTTTGTTCTATATTTAGTAGGCTCTCTATGCTCACTCGAAAGCAACAGCAACTGCTCCTTTACGTAAATGGGCATTTAAAACAGAACGGTGTAGCTCCCTCTTTTGAAGAAATGAAGGAGTATCTTGGGTTGCGGTCTAAGTCGGGCGTACATCGTTTAATAAAAGCACTTGAGGAACGTGGTTTTCTACGCCGCCTTCATCATCGGGCACGCGCTCTGGAGGTGATTAAGCTGCCAAACGAGAGCAGCGTTACGCGTGATCAACACGACTTACCCGATGGAACGGCGAAAAATGTAGTCCGTGGCGATTTTTCGATTCATTGCGCTGATCCTATCTCCGGCGTTTCCGGAAATAACTCAATAAATTTGCCACTTTTAGGACGTATCGCCGCAGGAACTCCTAATGAAGCTCTCCAGGATCCAAGTCGATTTGTAGATGTACCAAGCTCAATGATTAACAAACACGATTGCTATGCACTCGAAATTGCTGGAGACTCCATGACTGACGCCGGGATTTTGGATGGCGACATAGCAATAATTGAACGTGTTTCCACAGCAGAGAACGGTGAAATTGTCGTGGCGTTAATCGACGATAACGAAGCAACGCTGAAACGATTGCGTAAGAAAGGCGCGTCGGTCGCGCTCGAACCCGCTAACCCCGAATATGAGACACGAATTTTCGGGCCGGATCAGGTCAAAGTTCAGGGGCGTTTAATTGGTTTGATCCGTAACTATTGACCTGTTTCAGCGAAGATGCATTTGAAGCATCCTGATAAAAGTCGCGAGCTTTTTAAGATAATACCGATAGGAAGATTGTTTGTTAAAATGGTAGATGGGATCTTTGCCGAGACAAAATTATAAAATATCTAAAATAAGAGCTGGAATCATCCCCACCACCTCTGATACAGAGTCGATTATTGGGGACCGGATATGTTAGAAACCGGTCTAACTACAAGCGCTACGGCAATTTCTTAAAACATGACTGTGATAACGCGTTTTGCGCCCTCGCCGACCGGTTTTCTTCATATTGGGGGCGCACGAACAGCATTATTCAATTGGCTGTTTGCCCGCCACCATGCGGGAAAATTTTATCTTCGCATCGAAGATACAGATAGGAAACGCTCAACTAAACAAGCAATTAAAGCGATAACCGATGGTCTGCAATGGCTTGGATTAAGTTGGGATGGTGACGAAATTTACCAATCTGAGAACCAAGAACGCCATGTTAAAATAGCTAAGATTTTGCTGGACCAGGACCTAGCCTACCCTTGTTATTGCTCGCCCAATGAACTGGCTGAAATGCGTGAACAAGCACGGGCTAAAAGCCTTCAACCCCGTTACGACGGTCGATGGCGGGACCGGGATCCCGCCGAAGCCCCACCTGGTGTCAAACCGTCTATTCGGTTTAAAGCTCCCAAGGACGGTGCAACGGTAATTCATGATTCAGTCCAAGGTTGCGTTGAAGTCGACAATCAGCAACTAGATGATATGATTATTCTGCGGGCGGATGGCACGCCAACATACATGCTCTCCGTAGTCGTTGATGATCACGACATGGGAGTTACTAATGTAATTCGCGGTGATGATCATTTAACCAATGCGTTCCGCCAAACTCAGCTTTATCGAGCACTCGGATGGGATGAGCCAACATTCGCGCATGTTCCGCTGATCCATGGCTCTGACGGCACGAAGATGTCGAAACGTCACGGGTCTCTGGCAATAAATGCCTATCAAGAAATGGGTTTCCTTCCCTCCGCAATACGAAATTATTTGCTACGTCTCGGATGGTCACATGGAGACGAAGAAATCATAGATACCGACAAAGCCATTGAGTGGTTTGATTTACAAGATGTTGGGCGTGCGCCTTCCCGTTTCGATTATAATAAACTGGAAAGTCTGAACGGACATTACTTACGCGAGCTAAAAGATGATCAAGCTGTGGACTTGATCGAACCGGCCCTTTCAGACCGACTGCGTCATAAACTTACCGAAGAACAGCGGAATCGTTTGCATGCTGGAATAGCAGGTTTAAAACCACGCGCAAAGACGCTTGTCCAATTAGCGGAGAATAGTTTTTTTTATATCGCGCCACGCCCTATTAACATTGAATCTAAAGCAGCAAAATTTCTTGACGATAATGCGAAGGCCTATTTGCTCGAACTTGCAAACGAATTGCAAGATGTTACCGATTGGAATAAAGAAAATATAGAGAACTTAATTAGAACATTTGCCAACTCCCGAACATTAAAGCTCGGCCTAGTGGCGCAGCCGTTGCGCGCATCACTAACCGGAATGACTGTGTCTCCAAGCATATTTGAGGTTATGGTGGCGCTTGGTCGGTTTGAAACATTAGCCCGACTGCGTGATTTATAGATACAAGCAACGACGTCGTTCCGCTAGTTAAGTCGCAACAAAATTGCCTAATGAAGACCATAGATCTATGGTGATGAAAAAGATTAAATTGTGGAGATGCTTCAATTTCTTAGGTGAGTTTGAGGAGGATGGCAGTCGTGCAGCAATCAACCAAGAAGAAGGCTGACTATACGTTAACTCTTTCAGACAATAAGACCGGCAAATCATTTGAGCTTCCGGTGTTAGGCGGTACATTGGGACCAAGTGTGATAGATATACGCCGTCTATACGCAGAAACGGGAATGTTCACTTATGATCCCGGCTTCACGTCTACAGGTAGCGCCGAATCTGCCATCACCTACATTGACGGAGAAAATGGTATTCTACTACATCGTGGTTACGCAATCGAACACCTCGCTGAGCACAGCAATTTCCTAGAAGTATGTTATTTATTGCTTTACGGCGAACTCCCAAACTCTGAAGAAAACGAACAGTTCACACACGACGTAACCTACCATTCGATGTTGAATGAGCAGGTAACCTATTTTTTACGTGGGTTCCGGCGCGATGCCCCCCCAATGGCGATCATGATAGGCGTAGTTGGCGCCCTGTCTGCATTTTATCACGACAACATTGATATAAACGATCCTAGGCAGCGGGACATCACTGAACACAGATTACTCGCTAAAATGCCAACGATCGCTGCCATGGCATATAAATATTCTATAGGCCAACCCTTTATCTACCCCCGCAATGATTTGAGCTATGCTGAAAATTTTTTGCATATGATGTTCGCTGTTCCAGCTGAAGAATATGTGATCAGCCCAGTTCTCGTTCGAGCAATTGACAGATTGTTTATATTGCACGCAGATCACGAACAAAATGCCTCAACTTCGACTGTACGCCTTGCTGGCTCCTCTGGCGCAAATCCATTTGCGTGCATTGCAGCGGGAATTGCCTCCCTTTGGGGACCCGCCCATGGCGGTGCTAATGAGGCCGTCGTAAGAATGCTGCAACAAATTGGCAATGTCGACCAAATTCCGGAGTTTATCAGTCGCGCCAAAGATAAAGATGACCCCTTTCGATTGATGGGATTTGGCCATCGTGTGTACAAAAATTATGACCCGCGAGCAATTGTAATGCGTAAGAGCGCGCACGAAGTCCTTGAAGAATTGGGATCCCTCGACGAACCTTTGTTCAAGCTTGCGATCGAACTTGAGCGTATAGCGCTTGAGGATAGTTATTTTATTGAACGTAAGTTGTTTCCAAACGTTGATTTTTATTCCGGTCTAATATTGCGGGCCATGGGTGTTCCAACAGACTTATTCACTGTGCTTTTTGCAGTGGCTCGCACAGTAGGTTGGTTGGCGCAATGGGACGAAATGATAGCGGACCCTGGTCAAAAAATCGGCAGACCACGCCAACTTTATACTGGGCCGGCCGAAAGAGATTTTGTCCCGATGGAAAATCGCTAAATCGTTCCAAAGAACTAATAGAGATGATACATCATGAACGCTCAATCAACTCAATTTTATAGCCATCGGGATCCTCGACAAAGGCGATTATGGTCGTGCCATGCTTCATTGGCCCTGGTTCCCTGATAATATTTGCACCTGCGGCACGCAAATCTTTACACGTCGACTGAATATCAGGAACACCCAACGCAATATGGCCATATCCTTCCCCTAAATTATATGAGCCACACTGATCCCAGTTATGTGTAAGTTCAATGACTGTGTTGGTGGCCTCCGCTCCATACCCTACGAAAGCCAATGTGAATTTTCCATCTGGAAACTCTTGCTTCCGTAACAATTGCATGCCTAATATTTCCGTATAGAATGATATGGACTTAGTTAAGTCTTTTACCCTAAGCATAGTATGTAACATTCGATAGCGGTATTCAGAATTTACCATACAAATTTCTGTTACCTCCCTGATAGTTCTCTCTTGACTTCATTTTTAATTATAGCCTTTTGTACGACCTCAGCAGCACGATGAGGTGGATCAAAAGCTCCTCCACTTAATTCTCGAATGGCCTCATCAAGTGAAGTAATCTGTAACTTTCTTGATGCTGGGTCTATCAATAGCTGTCTCACCGCGTCCGCTAAAGATACAGCAGTGCAGGACTCTTGAATAAACTCTGGTATAGCATTTTTCCCCAATATTAAATTTACCAAGGTCACATGTGGCACCCTCACCAACCGGCGTGCAATAGCCATTGTCAAGGGTGCCATCCTATAACCAACCACCATGGGTGTCCTCGCCGCCGCCAGTTCCGTCGTGATCGTTCCCGAAGCGGCAAGTGCAGCATCACAAGCCTGGTATCCAGCTCGTTTGTCTGTGCCAGATTCAAGCAAAGTCACAGGCACGGACCAATCCCGGACGGATTTTTCAATTATTGTTTGGACACTCGAAATAACTGCAGTCACAATATGCAGGTTTGGAATATCCGATTTCAACAGACGAATAGTATTGGCAAACACAGGTAATATTCGTTGCACTTCGGATTTTCGACTACCAGGAAATACACCAAGAACCGTGGCTCCCGTGATACCGTGTTCAACACGAAATTTTTCTCCGGCCCCTGGATCTCCACCCATTGCCGCAGGGTGGCCGACATAAGTACAGGAGAGTCCCTGTTGCTCAAAATATTGCCTTTCGAACGGTAGTAGGACCATAAGATGATCGAACAAATGTGCCATTATTTTTGCTCTGCCAGGTTTCCACGCCCAGACAGTTGGAGCAACATAGTGAATGCGAGGCACGTCGATATTTCCCAGACGTCGAACCAACCGAAAAGTAAAACCGGGTGAATCGATTGTCACGATAGCTGCCGGCTGTAAACAGCGAATCATGTGAACGGTCTGACGAATTCGACGAAACAGCCGAGGTACACGGGGTAGCACCTCAACTAATCCCATTACCGATAGTTCTGCCATAGGAAAGAGGCTCTTGAGGCCTTGGGCGGCCATTTGCTCCCCTCCAATGCCAACAAACCGAATGTGACTATCACTTATATCACGTAATGCAGCCATCAAACCTGCACCAAGTTGATCACCGGATGGCTCGCCCGCAACCAAAAACAATAATGGGTCCTCCTCAATCCATTCAGTCTTCACCCCAGGCACCGTTCGACTTTCACACCCGTTACGAACATGCCGGCTAAGTCGGCATCCCTAACCAAGCGTGCACGTTCAACCAATAGCGAGGCGTCCGCTTCAATAGCAATTCCCCGTATGCCAGCCTGACTCGCCTTTGCCACTGTATCAGGTCCTACAGTAGGTAAGTCCACACGACTATCCTGATATGCTTTTTTTAATTTAAGAAGAACCCCACCGTCACCCCCACGACGAAGTCCCAAACAACGTTCCAATAACGCATCTGTTCCTTCAACGGCCTCAACCCCGAGTACGACGCCGTGTTGAACTACTACAGCCTGACCTACATCGACTGCACCCAACGCTAATCCAACCTCAATCGCACGTTCAATATCTCTCTGAGCAATCGAATCTGGATGATACTGACCTAAAGGACCTAAAGGCGTACGAAGATCGGTCAAGACATCATCGATTCCTATAACGCAAAAACCTTCAAGCTCAAGCTCTTTGATAGCTAGCGATAAAATTGCTCCATCTCCCTGACTACCACCTAGCACTTTGGGAAGTATCTTGAGACCTCTCCAATCTGGCTTAACATCCCGCCACGATGGCCGCGTTACAAGACCCACCATCACTACTTCCTTGACTCGAGCCCTCTTTAGGTTGGCTATAATTCTTCCAACAGCCTCAAGACGCGCCCAACAATGCGGTATTGAAACAACTACTTCAGGGTCCGCGTTATTCTCAATTGCGACGACAAAGAAGGGACGACGTAATTTTTCACAGACATCGATGAGCTGTTTTGGAAGGCTACCACCCCCAGCAAGGATGCCAAGTTTAGGCAGCACGGTCGAGCTTGGGGCGACAGATCGCACGCGACGTATCAGCCCCAGAACGAATGAAATTGATAATGTCCATGACTGGTTCGACTCTGCCAAAACTCTCAACCACATCATCAATTCGTTCGCTCATCGTACCTTCCTCTGCGAACAATAATCGATATGCTTTACGTAAATCATGGATAACACTGCGCGAGAAACTCCGTCGTTTAAGACCAACGATGTTCAAACCTGATAAATGCGCACGATTACCCATTGCAGAACCATATGGAATAATATCATTCTCAACTCCTGACATGCCGCCAATCATTGCGTGCTTTCCTATCCGCACAAACTGGTGAACAGCGCTTAACCCTCCCAAAATCGCATAATTCCCCACCTCAACATGACCAGCGAGCGTGGCATTATTGGCCATTATTACGTGGTCTCCAAGGCGACAATCATGAGCAACATGCGCACCAACCATGAATAAACAATTGTTGCCCACTTCAGTCACCATACCCCCACCTTCAGTGCCCGGATTCATTGTTACATGTTCACGTATCACATTATTCGAACCAATCAATAGACGTGATGGCTCCCCACGAAATTTTAAATCCTGTGGAGGGTGACCGATTGATGCAAATGGCAGTATTCGATTGCAAGGCCCAAGTTGAGTAGCACCAGTTACAACAACATGGGATTCGAGTATCGAGTTTTCACCGAGGACAACCTGCTCACCCACCATACAATACGGACCTATGACTACGTTCGCACCAATTTGGGCCGCAGGTTCAACGATAGCGGTGGGATGGACCTTTGCATCCCCATTGAGGTTAGGATGTAGAGACTCGTCCATAAGTTAAATTCCCATGCTATTCACTGTCTATAATCATAGCGGTAATCTTAGCTTCCGCTACCAGCGCCCCATCCACCTTAACTTCACAGGAAAACTTCCATACCTTACCGTGTTTACGCGTTTTATTTACGTGGATCAGCATCTGATCTCCTGGAATGACTGGTTTGCGAAACCGAGCCCCATCGATGCTCATAAAATAGACAAGCTTCCCCTCAGCTTCCGCCCCTAAAGATTGGACTACTAACAGCGCTGAAGTTTGTGCCATCGACTCAACAATCAACACCCCAGGCATAACAGGCGCTGAAGGGAAATGACCATGAAAATAATGCTCGTTAAAGGTAACGTTTTTTATTCCTATGGCACTTTGGTGCGGAATTACTTCTACCACACGGTCAACAAGTAAAAATGGATAGCGATGAGGGATCATGGTCATGATCCGTTCAATATCTATGTCCGGTGACCGAATGGAAGAGGTCTTTGTATCCATATCAGCTGTCCTTGCGGATCCGCTTAACAAGTCTTGTTATCGCAGCAACCTGTCGTTTCCATTGTTGAATTGGAACAGCGGGAATGCCCCCATATCTCTCTCCCGCAGGTATATCTCGGATGACGCCACTTTTTGCCGCTACCATTGCACCATCTCCCATATTTAGATGTCCTGCGACGCCAACTTGTCCCCCTAACACAACATAATCCCCGAGCTTTGTACTTCCTGC
>JYMV01052124.1_pt1 | contig 24440 bp, 22 predicted proteins | sample 338911 | NCBI WGS metagenome assembly JYMV01 (sample SAMN03354496, study PRJNA234377) | hydrothermal vent metagenome | biome: Deep sea; feature: Hydrothermal plumes at the Eastern Lau Spreading Center, Western Pacific Ocean; material: Seawater | place: Tonga | collected 2009 | depth 2000 m m
TTTAGCAGCAGGAATCCTGTGGGGTTCCAAACTGGGGGTCCAGTTTACGCTGGCCCTAATTGCTTTTAAAGCTCTTCCAGTTCTGATTCTTGGTGGTTTCACTTCTATTCCAGGTGCAATTATCGGCGGACTGATCATTGGATCCGGCGAAAAAATAGCTGAAGTTTACTGGGGTGATGCATTCGGAGGTGCCATTGAAGACTGGTTTGCCTATGTGGTGGCTTTGATTTTTCTGTTATTCCGCCCACAGGGTTTGTTTGGCGAAAAAATTATTGAACGGGTCTAAACAAAAAAATACAGAAAAAAATATTTCTTATGATCTATAGAGAAGCAGGACAATTCAAAACTTCTTACAATTCCGACCAGGCGCTGTTGCCAATAGCCCAGGATCGTTTTTTTGTGATAGGCCTTTTGGTGGTGGCCTATGTTGTGATACCGTTCGTTGCAAATGATTATTGGCTAAATTCTATATTTTTGCAGTTTTTTATTTTTTCACTGGCCGCCATCGGACTTAATATTTTAACAGGTTATGCAGGACAGCTCAGTTTAGGTACTGGTGGCTTTATGGCCTGCGGTGCATTTTCCGCATACAAACTGGCTACGTCGTTTCCGGATATGCACATCATAATAGTGTTGTTTATTGCTGGTTTAATTACGGCACTGGTGGGAATGCTTTTCGGAATTCCAAGTTTGCGGATCAAGGGTTTTTATCTTGCTGTGTCTACGCTTGCAGCACAGTTCTTTTTGTTATGGCTTTTCAATCGAGTTCCCTGGTTTACCAACTACTCGAGTTCCGGAGTGATTTCGCCGCCGCCGATAAAATTGATAGGAGATTATTACATTACAGGTACTCAAGCTACTAATCTTACTCAATATTTTTTTACATTGACTCTTGTTGTAGTGATGTCTCTGGGAGCAAGAAATATTATCAGGGGGCACATTGGGCGTTCCTGGATGGCAATGAGGGATATGGATATTGCTGCCGAAATCATCGGAATTTCACCCCTGAAAGCTAAACTGTCTGCATTTGCGGTAAGTTCGTTTTATTGCGGAATTGCCTTATATACTGGAACAGTGGAACCACTGGCCTTTGAAATTAATCAGTCTTTTAAAATATTATTCATGATTATCATCGGTGGATTGGGTTCAATTTTGGGTTCATTTATTGGGGCAGCTTTTATTGTGGTTTTGCCGATTTTTCTCAATTCTGCTCCAGCGATGTTGGGATTGCAGTTGCCTGGAGCATTGGTAACGCACATTGAATTTATGGTTTTTGGCGTGTTGATTGTGTTTTTCCTGATTGTGGAACCGCACGGTTTGGCACGCTTGTGGGGAATTGCCAAAGAAAAATTACGACTTTGGCCGTTTCCGTATTGACCGTGTTGACCAAGTGGATTAGTATCCTTAAGGTTAATCATGTCCGTTGTTTTCGGATTCATCTCGTAGGTGGGTTAAGAAACTCCGGAAATTTAATTGCTGGATTTAATGTTAAATTCAGCTAATTTCTCTAAAATAATAAGAAGGAGAGAAAATGAAGAATCTAGTACAAAAAATCACGATTGTCATGTTTTTAGGCGCCGTGTTCAGTCTGACAGGACTGGCCCAAGCAGCGGAAAAAATTTATGTTCCGATGCTGACATACACAAGCGGACCTTATGCTCCGGGGGGAATTCCAATTGATCAGGGTTTTCGGGATTTCTTCAAGTACACCAACGCCACAGGCGGTGTGAATGGGGTGATGCTTGATTGGGAAACCTGCGAGTATGGTTACAATACTGACCGTGGCGTGGAGTGCTACGAGCGGATTAAGAGTAAAAACGGCCGGATGGGTGTTGCAGTATTTCCACTATCGACCGGTGTTACATATGCCTTGATTCCCCGAACCAAAGCAGATGGTTTGGTTTTGCACTCAATGGGCTACGGTCGCACAGATGCTTCTGACGGACGTGTCTTCAGCCATGTTTTCACTGCGCCGATGACGTATTGGAGTCAAGTGACTTCCATTACTAAATATATTGGTGAACAATTGGGTGGTATGAATAATCTGAAAGGCAAAAAAATCGCTCTTGTCTATCACAACAGCGCTTATGGGAAAGAGCCGATCAAAACTTTGGAAGTACTTTCCGCTAAATACGGATTCAAGTTTCTAAAGTATCCGGTGAACCATCCCGGTCTGGAGCAGAAGTCCACTTGGCTCAAAATTGGTCGTCAGACAAAACCTGACTTCACCATCATTTTTGGCTGGGGAGTGATGACTCAAACTTCTATCAAGGAAGCAAAAGCCAATGGCTATCCTGTTTCCAAAATTATCGGCAACTGGTGGTCCGGTTCTGAAAACGATACTCGACCGGCAGGTTCCGCATCTGTTGGATACAAGGCTGCGGGTTTTCACACCATCGGGAAAGAATATCCGCTTCATAGAGGTATTCTTGACAAAGTGTATGCTGCAGGAAAAGGATCTGGCGAGAAAAGCGTGGTTGGTGAAGTCCTTTACAATCGTGCGCTCGTTCAAGGTGTAATTTTTACCGAAGCGATTCGTGCCGCTCATAAGAAATACGGAAACATTGCCATCAACGGCAAGCAGTTGGCGTGGGGTTATGAGCATGTGAATTTGACTGCAGCCCGCTTGGAAGAACTGGGCTTGGGTGGATTTATGAAGCCTCTCAAAATTACATGTGCCAACCACGAAGGAGAAAACAACCTGCTTATTCATGAGTGGGACGGCAACAATTGGATTAACCCTTCCAAATGGTATAAACCAATGTATGACGTAACTCGTCCGATGATTGAAGCATCGGCTGCGGCATATGCCAAGGAAAAGGGAATCACTCCTCGTTCCAATTGTAATTAATACTATTTATGCTTCCCACACCGAGCGTGGTAAGCATTTTTATTTGTTTGATAAGAAAGGCGGATAAAGCTAAGTTGATCCGCCTTTTCTTTGTGTACCTTAGTGCATGTAGCAGCTAATATAATGCTCCAAGTCAACAACATCGAAGTCATTTACAATCATGTGATATTGGTTCTCAAGGGAGTTTCTCTTGAAGTTCCGGAAGGTCGCATTGTAACTATACTCGGAGCAAACGGTGCGGGCAAATCAACGACCCTCAAAGCAATTTCAAATTTACTCCAGGCAGAACGTGGAGAGGTAACCAAAGGCAGCATCCGGTTTAATGATTTCGAAGTTCATGACCTTTCTCCAAACGAATTAGTAACACGTGGCTGCATTCAGGTTATGGAAGGCAGACATGTTTTTGAACACCTGACTGTTGAAGAAAACTTATTGACAGGTGCCTATACACGAAAGGAAGGGCGTTCCGCAATCGCCGCTGATCTGGACAAAACATACACTTATTTTCCACGATTGAAAGATCGCAGAACAATTCAGGCCGGTTACACTTCCGGAGGAGAACAGCAAATGCTGGCAATTGGACGTGCGTTAATGTCAAAACCCAAAATGATACTGCTCGATGAGCCTTCGATGGGACTTGCACCGCAACTCGTTGAAGAAATATTTGAAATTGTCAAAGACCTGAATCAGCGCGAAGGTGTCAGTTTCCTGCTTGCTGAACAGAACACGAATATTGCCCTGCGTTATGCTGATTATGGTTACGTGCTGGAAAATGGACGTGTTGTGATGGACGGTAAAGGATCGGAATTACGTGAAAATGAAGATGTCAAAGAGTTTTATTTAGGCGTGGGAGGCGCAGGTCGTAAAAGCTTCCGTGATGGTAAAAACTACCGTCGTCGTAAACGCTGGCTCTAGTCGAATTCGTCGGCTCATCATTCTTCTACATTCCTCAGCAAAAACGAAGCATGAGCAATAATGATGCAAAAATCGGCATCGTGGGAGGCGCAGGTCCGTATGCAGGACTTGATTTAGCACAAAAAATTTTACAGCAAACCAGGGCCAAAAACGATCAGGATTACCTTCCAACCATCTCAATTTCAACTCCGGATCAAATTGAAGACCGCACCCGTTTCCTTTTGGGTGAAATCTCAAGCAATCCGGCCTACCCGATTTTCCGCAACTTATGTGACTTAAAAGTCCTCGGTGCAAGTGTCGCCGGAATTCCATGCAACACTGCTCACGCACCGGCAATCCGGGATGTCTTTCTGGAAAAATTGAAGCAATCCGGAAGTAAGCTTAAGGTGCTGGACATGATTTCTGAAACAATTGCTTTCTTAAAGGAAACATGTTCCGATGTCAAAACTGTCGGCGTGCTTTCCACCATCGGAACCTGGAAGGCAGGTTTTTATCCGGAACTGCTCAGCGCTTCCGGTTACGAAGTCCGGATACTTGCCGAACCGCAGCAGCAGCGTCTGCATGACAATGCACTTTTTCATCCGGAATTTGGGATCAAAGTTCAGGCCCATCCTGTCACAGAGACTGCCAGGAATTTTTTACTGGAGGGTGTGGAGTGTTTAAAAAAACAAGGTGTGCAGGCCATTATTTTAGGCTGTACTGAAATTCCGCTGGGACTTCCGGAACGTAAACTGGGTGATATATTTTTCCTTGATCCGGGTTTGATTTTGGCTCGGGCGCTTATCCGTGAGTTTAGTCCGGAAAAACTTCTCCCATGGTCCTGGAAAACTTAAAGTGGATGCAAAGAAAACACCGGCATTAACTCCAATTGAAAACCTGAAAACTGTGATGGCCCGATTGCGGCATCCGGATGAGGGTTGTCCCTGGGACAGGGAACAAACTTTTGCCAGTGTTGCACCATACACGATTGAAGAGGCTTACGAAGTTTCTGAGGCGATTGACAGCAAAGACATGTCTTTGCTGAAAGAAGAGCTGGGTGATTTGCTTTTGCAAATAGTTTTTCACTCAAGAATGGCCGAGGAATCCGGAGACTTTAATTTTGACGACGTCGCCCAAACAATTAGTGACAAAATGATCCGCAGACATCCGCATGTTTTTGGAGAAGAAGGAAAGCGTTCCAGAGAATTTCACGGAGATGAATGGGAAGCGCAGAAAAAGCGTGAACGTGTAGAAAAAGCTCAACTTCGTGGTGACGTCATGCTGAGTATTCTCGATGGCGTGGCACTGGCCCTTCCTGCCCTGACGCGTGCAGAAAAACTTGGTAAACGTGCTGCAAAAGCAGGATTTGACTGGACTGGAATCGAAACTGTTTATGAAAAAATCAATGAAGAAATTCGGGAATTACGGAGTGAACTGGAGGAAAATGAAATTTCCGGTGAGTCTGTCGAAGAAGAACTTGGTGATATTTTACTGACTGTAGTCAGTCTGGCACGTCATCTCAGGATTGATCCGGAATTAGCTTTGCGCCGTGCCAATGCGAAATTTGAAAGACGCTTCCGTTTTATCGAAAAGCAGCTGTTGAAAGCAGGTCAATCTCCAGAAAATGTAAGCCTTCAAAAACTTGAAAAACTCTGGCAGGAAGCTAAACAAATTCAAAAGCTTTGACAGTTCTGTGTTTCCAAAATCAATCGCCGCAAATCCGATGGAACCTATTTTTCAGCGACAGCCAAATTTGCGACAGAACTTGCAAAAGGGCTGCTTAGTTAAAATTAATGCCGAACTGTCCCCGGTACAAAGTCTTCAGGAGGCAATTCCTTGTCGACCAAATGTAGTCTGTTATTAAAAAAGGCTTACATATTTTCGTTTTGAGTCGGAAAAACCCTGCGCACCTGTGAAAATTACAACATTTTTGTTATACACATAATTCTGCTTGAAGGATACTATATAATAGCATACACTAAGAAGTTCCGAATATCTTAATGTAGATAATTTACATAGCATGATTTTTTCGGACGCTGAGGCTCTCAAAGCAGAAAAGCAGGAGTGACCTTCCCTTTTTTACTTTCAGTTCGGCAGTGAATTATTCGCTTTTCAAAAAATAGTTTTTGACAGAAAAATAATGAGTGATGCAGAACATATGAGCCGCAAGGAACTCTTGCAGCCAAACAGGTTGGAAAAAAAATTATATTCATTCGTCGATCATGCATACCGTAAAAAACGACTTTATATCAGGGCGGCGATTGCAGTGGTTGTTATGATTCTTGGAATTTGGGGAGGCTGGCAGTATGTTAAAAAAGAACGTATCGAGCAGGCAAACCTTTTTCACATCGCACATACGAAACTAAGCAATCCGGCATTATCCCCTGAAGAACGATTGAGTCAGGGAATTGCGGCTTTACAGGAATTCGCAAGGTCTGAGTCAGGCAGTGCTCTGAGTGTACTGGCGTTGATGGAATCCGGAGAGGCATACTCGCGTCAGTCACGAATTGATGAGTCTATTGCGGTTTTTCAGGAAGTATTAGTGCATCCGGAAACAACCCTTTTTCTTATGAATTCGGCCCGGCTGAGTCTGGCGGCATTATATGAACAGCAACAGCAGTGGGCAGAAGCAGAGATGATGCTGGGTTCAATTGACATTTCATCGTGGGATGATTTGCGCTGGCGTGCTTTGGCCAGAATAGCAATTGCCAAAGGTGAACTGGAAAAAGCAAAAAATCTGCTTGAACAGTTGCTGGATAAAGTTCCGGATTCTGTTTTCCGGGAGGAAACGGAAACGTTACTGTTAATACTCTAGGAACTGATTTTATATTTATAACCAATATTCTAAGAAAATAAAATGAAAGACGATTATTTGAAGCTTATTGAGGAACACAAACAGAATGAAAAGACGAATTTGTTTGCAAAAGTTTTAACCATGACCAAGCGGGCAAAATCGCTGTATAGTCTCGAGGAATCAGCACGATCTTCACTTAAGCACAAACCGACCTTTCAAGCCATCCTGGAGAATAATGAGGGGCACCTCGTAATGAAAGGTTCTCCTGAAGATTTTTCTACAAAAGATACCCGCCAGGTATAAATCAGGCCCCAGCAGGTATGGCTGTCCTGAACCGTTTAACCTGAAAGATAATCAAGCTATATGCGTGGATCAGTCAATTTGATGCAGGGTTTCACGCGTATTCTGGGCGCATTGCTGACACGTTCTCGTTCTCAGTATGCGGCACTGATTATTTTTTCCGGAATGGTACTGGCTGATTATCTTTTTCGTACCTACCTTTTTACTTATTACTCAAATTTTCTGCAAAATATTGGAGCAAATCCGGATTGGTCTCAGCTCGATGTCGGATTCGCCCCCATTGTCTGGTTATCCTTTTTTGCCATCATTTTAGGAAGTCTGACAATCGTCATCACTTTTGCCGCACAAAATGTTCCAAAGCTGATTGATTTATACATGGATCACTGGCCGAGTCTGTTTTTCGTCTGGTGGGCCGCAGCGTGCCTGGTACATGCTCTCACCATTAAGGTCCTTGCGGAAGCAGGGGCCCAAATAATTCCCAGCCTTATTTTTAATTTTCATGTATTACTGGCGATTTCACTGGTCATCGGATTTCCTTTTATTTTTTCCATTCTACAATCTACCAAGACCAGCAATGTCATCGAAAATTTATTGGAAGGAGGTTATAGCCTGCTTAACCGTCTGGCAAAGAAAGGTTCTGCCGGAAAAATTACGCAGCATGAACACGCAAAAATTCAATTTCAGTTATTTGAGGAGCACAATCAACTAATTGATTTGCTGGTTTATGTGCCTTTTAAGGAGCCGAAAGCGCAAGTGATTGAGGGTATTGGGGCTTTGCTTAGACATTATGTGAAGTTAAAATCGAAGATTCCGGAATCATTTTTTAAAGTTGACGAACGGATTCACGACGACATTTCTTTCCGGACGATGAAAAGCATGCTTGATGAAGTGGAAAAATCACATACATTTTATGAACAAAAAAGTTTTCGCCTGATTGGAAATGTTTACAATGTTTTTCTGGATAACGGAGAATTCGATCTTTCTACTTTGTGCGTGGAACAATTGAGCCAAATCGGAAAAACGGCGATAGAATGTGATGACCAGGAACTGGTAGATGTGATTACGGTACGCATGAATACCTTTTTCAGGTTTGCGCTGAAACATGGGCAGCATCACAATGAACCACGGAATTTATATAATCTTGTTTTTCATTATGGACAGTTTCTTGGATATTTGATGGAAAATCAGCAAGTTGATCGAATAAGGACTTGTATCGGATATTTTGTTTTTTATGGACAGCAGTGTTTTAACGCAATTCCACGCGCAAAATCCCTCGCCTTTATTTTAGATGTCCTTGCATTTGAAATGCAGAAATTATTGCTAAGTATTCATCAGAAAAATTGGGACAGAGAACTGCAGCTTGAAATGCTGCAAAAGTTTCTTGTGTTTGACAATTTTCAGGATATGGACAAAAATTTTGGCAGACAATTTTTTAGTCAAAATCACGGCATTAGACTTTTACATATCGGTTTGGCACTGTACTACCTCAATCAGCAGGAAGATGAGTTTGCCAGGATCATTGCTGAGGATACGGTTCAGGATATGGACTTGCTGGGCGAGAATCTTTTTAGCAAAACGATGGCTGCTATTTTTGCAAGGCTGCAGTTTTCTGGACCAACATTCTGGGAAGACACCGACCGTGGAAATTTGAATATTTATTACACACCATACCAAAATGAAATAAGTTATTTTAAGAAAATACAGGAAGAAATATTGGCTGAGAGTGAGAAAAAAATTCCTGCATAGAATATGTGACTTACATGCAAGAAAAACACAAAAAAAATTGTTGTATGATGAAAAAATCTGGTTTATACTGCATCTGTTATTATTTATATTTGTTTAGTTTTGAAAAACCTGACAGATTATTAAAATAAATATTCAACCAAAAGGAAAGAAATGAAAAGAGATGCAGAGTTTTTAAAAAAAGTAAGGGAGTTAGCATCAGAGAAGAATATGAGCGCCACTGCAAAGGCTTTAAAAATTCCTGTTTATACTTTGAGAGCACGCTTGCTGAGTTCTGCAATTAATCTAGGTGAAATTCCACCGCAGTTTGCCAAAACCAGAGTAGTTAAAAAAGTTGCCAAAGCAAAAAAACGCAAACTAGATGATACTTTACGTGCAGCAGGAAAAGCAGGTAATTCAAAACGAGTCATTATTCCTCAATATATTTTTGAGGAATTGGGCTGGAATAAAGGGGACAAGATTGTCATCCGTCGTTCTGGAAAAAATAAAATTATTATTGAGAAACCGGCAAGCAAATAAGCTTCTTTTCAACACTCATTAATTTAATAACAGTTGAGTGTTTCCCGCCTTCATTTCAGAAAACAGTTGACTATTTTTGGTACAGATTTTCAACCGTTTACTCTAAGTCAGATCACTTAAAACAGGATTCAGCATGGATTTGGTGTATCGCCCAAGACGTTTAAGACGTTCCGCTCCAATTCGCGGACTTGTGCGTGAAACAGAACTTTCTCCGCGACATTTGATATTTCCGATGTTTGTCACCGAAGGCAAATCAGTCCGGGAAGCTATAGACACTATGCCCGGACAATTCCGCTTTTCAACAGACGAACTGGTTCGTGAATGTGAAGAACTTTATGCCCTGGGTATAGGCGCGGTTAACTTATTTGGTTATTCAATAGAAAAAGACGAACTTGCAAGCAAATCCTATGAACCCAACGGTTTGGTTCAGCGTGCTGTCAGGGCTATCAAAGAAACTGTTCCGGACTTGTGTGTGCAGACAGATGTTGCTCTTGATCCATATACAACACACGGGCATGACGGGCTAGTTGTTAACGGTGAAATCGTGAATGACGAATCTGTTGAGGTGCTGTGTAAAATGGCTCTTTCTCATGCAGAGGCGGGGGCCGACTGGATTGCTCCTTCAGACATGATGGACGGCAGAGTTGGAGCAATACGTAACGCACTGGACGTGCAGGGATTTTCTCATGTTGGTATTCTGGCCTATTCCGCAAAATACGCATCCTGTTTTTATGGTCCATTCAGGGGTGCACTTCAGTCCGCACCAAAAAGTGGTGACAAAAAAACCTACCAAATGGATCCCGCCAATTCCCGCGAAGCATTGCGTGAGATTTCTTTGGATTTGGAAGAAGGGGCAGATGTAGTAATGATTAAACCCGCGTTGACGTATTTGGATGTAATTGCACGAGTACGTGAGGCATTTGACGTTCCAGTTGCGGCTTACAATGTTTCAGGAGAATATGCTATGGTTGTCGCTGCCGCGGAAAAAGGCTGGATTGACCGGGATCGTGCCATGATGGAAATGCTTTTGTCAATTCGTCGTGCCGGAGCCGATATGATTCTCACCTATTTTGCAAAAGACGCGGCGACATTTCTGCGCGCGGATTACGGAAGTTATAGATGACAGCATCAATCACCATCCGGAATGCAATGGTAGTCCTTCCGGGAAGCATACAAGGGGTAGATGTTTCAGTAATCGATGGACGGATTAGCGCTATCGGCTGCGAAATTCCGGAAGCTGGAGAAGTAATTGACGCCGAAGGCTTGTTTTTACTTCCGGGCATTATTGATCCGCAAGTTCATTTCCGTGAACCGGGAGCTGAGCATAAAGAAGATTTACATAGTGGATCCTGTGCGGCTGCAGCCGGAGGCGTAACCAGTTTTCTCGATATGCCGAATAACTCACCGCCTGTTATTACATGTGAGCGGATGACGGGGAAAAAACTGCTTGCAGCAGAAAAATCGGTTGTCAATTACGGTTTTTTTATGGGAGCAACTCCGGAAAATCTGGAGGAATTGAACAAGGTTGAAAATGTTTGCGGTATAAAAATTTTCATGGGTACTTCAACCGGAGATTTGCTGGTGGATAATCCGGATGTTCTGGAGAAAATTTTTGCCGACGGAACACGCTTGATAGCAGTTCACGCAGAGGATGAATCCATCCTTCAGGCAAACAAGGAATTACTCAAGGATATTGCTGACGTACGCCTTCATTCACGGATTAGAGACGAATCCGCAGCGCTCAAGGCAACAAAACTTGCGGTGCGGCTTTCTTTGAAATACCGGCGTCGATTGCATATTTTACATTTAACTACAGAAGATGAATGTGATTTTCTGCGCAGATTGCCGCGGGAACATCGCATTTCTACAGAAGTCTGTCCGCAGCATTTCACTCTGACTGTTCCGGAATGTTATGAGCAACTCGGAACGCTGGCTCAAATGAATCCGCCGATACGGACAAAGCGTCATGCGGATGCACTTTGGCAGGCTCTCAAAGATGGAATCATAGACTGTATTGCCACTGACCATGCGCCTCACACTTTGGTGGAAAAGGAACAGCCCTATGGAAAGGCTCCATCCGGAATGCCCGGAGTTGAAACGTCCCTGGCTTTGATGCTTGATCGTGTAAACCGCAATTCCTGTACTTTGCGGGAAGTTGTGTGCTGGATGTCCGAATCTCCCGCAAAACTATATCAGATGCAGGGAAAAGGTAGCATCGAAGTTGGACAGGATGCAGACCTGGTTTTAGTCGATATGACGCTAAAGAAAACGGTCACGAATGGACAATTGCACACCAGGGTAAACTGGTCACCTTATCACGGAATGGAATTGCAGGGTTGGCCTGTCCGTACAATTGTTAATGGTCAAACTGTTTTTTTGAACGGAGAAGTTGACAAAAGTGTCCGTGGAAGAGAAATCTGCTTTGCATCATGAACAGATAAGAGTTAGGATAGTTTTAATAAATCTGTTTTCAGATTTCCTCCAAAGGATGTATTTGGAAAACTCTGTGAAGCAAAGTTGAAACAATTATTTTTATAGGAGGTAGAAATGACTACATCAGCAGCTAAAGGTTCCCATCAAAATTTAGTTGAAATGCTGGAAAGTTCCCGGCAGCGTTTTGGCGACCAGCCTTTGTACGGTACAAAACGGGACGGTATTTACGAATGGACTACTTACGAACAGTTTGCGGAAAAAGTGGATGCTTTTCGCGGAGGCCTTGCTTCTTTGGGCGTATCTGCCGGTGACAAAGTCGCAATAATCTGTAAAAACACAGAAGAGTGGGCGGTTTCCGCATATGCCACTTACGGATTATGCGGGCAACACATTCCGATGTATGAAACGCAAATGGCAAAGGAATGGGAATACATCATCCGTGACTGCGGCGCAAAAGTTTTATTGGCGGCAAACACGACTGTATTCGGACAAACCAGTGATTTTCCAGAACGGATTGAAGCGCTGGAACACGTTGTTTTGCTTTCCGGCAGCGCATCCGGAGATGTGAAGACCTATGCGGATTTATTGAAAACAGGACGCGAAAATCCGGTTGAGGCACAGCAGCCCGAATCACAGTCTCCGATGGGAATGATCTATACTTCCGGAACTACCGGAAAACCTAAAGGTGTTATTTTAAGTCACAGAAATCTGATTTTTGAATGTTCAGTGGTTTTACCCCTGCTCGGAATGACGAAAGATGACCGCTCATTGGCTTTTTTACCGTGGGCACATGTATTTGGTCAAGTAGCTGAAGTGCATGGATTAATAAGTTCCGGAGGTTCAGCGGGACTGGTTGATGACGTGAACACGTTAATTGAAGAATTGGGTATAGTCAAGCCCAGCATGTTCTTTGCGGTGCCACGTGTTTATAACAGAATTTATGATCGGCTAAAAGGTCAAATGAAGGAGAAGCCTGGATTCATCCGTGCGTTATTTTACGGTGGACTCAAACAGGCCAAACGGGAAAGAGAAGGCGAATCACTTGGTTTTCTGGATAATTTAACACTTACGCTGGCACGCAAGATTATTTTCAAAAAAATATTGAATCGCTTCGGTGGCAATTTACGCATTGCCGTGAGCGGCGCCAGTGCCTTGAGTCCGGCGGTCGCGGAATTTGTCAATGATATTGGAATCAGTATTTATGAAGGTTATGGTCTCAGTGAAAATGCCGCTGCTCTTTCCATTAATTATCCTGGAGCAAGGCGTTTTGGCTCAGTTGGGAAACCCTTGCCGGGAGTTCGGATCGAAATTGACAAAACAGTCGAAGGTAGTAAAGAAGAAGACGGAGAAGTTCTGGCATATGGTGAAAATATTATGCTTGGTTATCATAATTTGCCGGAAAAAACAAAAGAAAGCATTAACGAAGATGGAGGCTTGCGTACAGGAGATCTCGGACATTTGGATGCAGACGGATATCTTTACATCACAGGACGCGTTAAGGAGCAGTATAAACTAGAAAACGGAAAGTATATAGCTCCGGCGCCTTTGGAGGAATCCTTGAAACTGAGTGCGTATATTGATCAAGTGATGCTTTATGGCTACAACCGCCCGCATAATGTGGCTTTGATTGTGGCGGCAATGCCTGCTGTGGAACAATATGCTGAGGGACTCGGGATTTCCGGAAACAGCGAAAGCATTTTAAGTGAACCGCGTATACGGCAATTGTTCAAGGAGCAACTGGAACGTTATGGAAAAGATTTCAAGGGGTATGAACATCCACAAAACTTTGCTTTGCTTTCAGAAGAGTGGGGTATCGACAACGGATTGCTTACTCCAACTCTCAAAGTAAAACGAGAAGTGGTTGAGGAACAGTTCAAGACACAGATTGAAGGACTTTTTTCTTAATCTTTGTGGTGTGTTTGATCTTGTGATTTGCCCCCTTTTTATGCTATTCTCAGTGCTTTTGATCTTTTCTTTTCGTCATGCAAATCCAAGTTTCCAATCTGCACAAAAGCTACCTGGATGGAGAAGGGCGCAAGCTGCATATTTTGCGCGGCATCAATTTTGAAGCAGAATCCGGTTCTACCGTTGCGATACTTGGCGCGTCCGGAACCGGCAAAAGTACATTTCTGCATACACTCGGAACCCTGGAAGGTATAGACGAAGGCCGGTTGTGTCTTGACGGCAGAGATTTAACCCTCTTATCCCGTGATCAAGCCGCACAGTTCAGGAATGAAGAAGTTGGTTTTATTTTTCAGTTTCACCAGTTATTGCAGGATTTTACCGCACTGGAAAACGTAATGATCCCCCAACTGATAAAAGGAATCAGCTCGGAAACTGTCCGAACGAATGCTTTGGAGTTGCTGCAGAAGGTTGGACTGTCTGAGCGTACAGGTCATAAACCGACGCAGCTTTCCGGAGGAGAGCAGCAGCGTGTTGCAATTGCGAGGGCCCTGGTCAATCGCCCAAGAATTGTTTTGGCAGATGAACCAACCGGAAACCTGGATGAAGAGACGAGTGCTCAGGTCATGGAGGTTTTGCTGCGGCTAAATCGTGAGAATGAAACGACACTAATAATGATTACCCATAACACCAGCCTCGCATCAGCAATGCAGTTTCAGCATCGTATGGAAAATGGACAATTACATTTGCTTCCGAATGCCTAAATTTTTTCGCAAGAAAACTACAATTCTGTCTGCTTCCTGCTTCTTTCAAACCTGATGTACTCCCTGTTTTCTGTTTTACGTTTTTTGGTGACGCTTGTTTTTCTCTGCGTCTTCTCTGCAGGCATTTCCAGTTTTTCTCTAATTGCGCAAACTACAGCAAGCTCCGATTTGTCAGCACGTATTTCAGAAATTGAAATAAAAGGCACCTCTGAACTGGAATCCTCACAGATCATGTTTTTGATCGAAAGTCAGGTTGGCAACACTTTGGATCGTAGGACAATTCGTAAAGATATCCATTCCATTTATCAAATGAAATTGTTCGAAGATGTTCGGGCGGAAGTAGAAGAGCAAGACACTGCTGCATCCGGCGCTAAGGGTTATTTGCTGCGTTATGTGGTCGAGGAACGTCCACGTTTGTCGGAAGTTAAACTGGAAGGGGTGCTGCTGGTTGAACGTACAGAAATTGAAGAAAAAATGACTTTACTCCAATATGATCCGTATGATCCGGAAAAAATTGCGGTCAACGAGCAGATTATTTTGGAACATTACCGCAGCGAGGGTTATCCCAGAGTTCGCGTGAACAGCAGAATTGAAACTGTTGATACAGATCTTGAAAATGAGGGAGAAAAGTTCCGGGTAGTTTTTGAACTGGATGAAAAACCTCGGGTTTACCTTACTGATATTTACGTGAGCGGCACAAAATTTTATTCGGAACTGGATATCAAACGCTTTATTATGAGTTCCGAAATCGATTGTGTTTCCTGGGCAAATCAATCCGGCCTTTTCCGTGAAGAAATGATCAATCAGGACTTGTCACTCATCACTCAGCATTATCTTAAAAAAGGTTACATCAAAGTTTTTGTGGATAAGCCGGAGGTGACTCTTATTCATAATCCGGATTATAGTCGAGTTGATGTACGTTTAAATATTTATGAAGGAGATCAGTATTTTACCGGAAATATTGAAGTCTCCGGAGACATTCTGGGCGAAAAAGAAAAATTGATAGATGACTTGTTGCTGGAAGAAGGTGAAATATATAATCCTTATTTTCAAAACCGGGATCGTTCCGGAATCAGTGAGAAATATCATGAGCGGGGTTATGCTTTTGTCAGGGTTATTCCGGAAACCAAAATTGATGAAGACACAAAAACTGTTGATGTAACTTTTAGAATAGTAAAGGGTGAAAAAGCATATATCGGCCGCCTGGAAATTGCGGGCAACGTAGAAACTCGGGATCATGTGATTCGGCGTGAATTTGAGTTACAGGAAGACGAACTTTTTAACGGCAAAAAACTGCTTCTCAGTCAACAGAATATAAACCGTTTAGGATTTTTTCAATCCGGAGTTGTGCTGGAACGTTCTGCACGTGATCAGGAGGACAACATGTTGGACATTCTGACGCGTTTAAAAGAAACACAGACCGGAACTTTTCAGGCACAGATGGGATATAGCGATTTTTCCGGATTCAGTGGAGGAGTAACACTTTCTAAAGGCAACTTGCTTGGAACCGGACGTACTTTACGTTTGAGTGCACAGTTTGCGGAACAGAGTGTTCAACAAAAATTTGATACAACCCTGATTGATCCAAGGCTCTTTGATTCACAGGTTTCAGGATCAATTTTTGCTTCGACAAGCAAGGTCCAGGATTCCACGGAACTTGAGCGAGGTATCATCATAGAAAACAATTATGGTTTCAGTTTGGGTATGCCCATGTATTTTCGTGATCTACGTTTTGGCACGCAAATCAGCGCACTTGACCGCATTTTTTCCGCATCCGGAGGCAATCTTTATAAACGCTCTGTTTCGCCGTCACTGACTTACAGCTCTGTCAATCATCCAGTTTTTCCCAGCGCTGGAATTAAAACCTCCATTCGCATGATCCAAACCGGAACACCGTTTGGCGGAAATATCCAGTTGCGGGAATACCGTTTTCAGTATCAGCAATTTTGGGCACTGAATATGGACAACACTTTTATTTTGATGGCCAAAGGCCGTTTGGGTCTTTTAAAGAAACAGGGAAGTTCGCCCATACCATCCGAGGACCGCTATCGCCTTGGAGGAATTGATTCGATACGGGGGCACTACTATTACAACATTTCCGGACCGTACGGTCCAAGCGAGCAAAGAAACAATATTGCCTATCGCGTGTTTACAGACGAACTTGGCTATCAGCAAACAAAAACTTATGACAGCAGAACTGAAGGTTTGAATACGGACGAATTGCTGGAATTGAAAAGTGGCGGAATTTCTGAGAGAGTCTTTAATCTTGAGTTATTGTTTCCCCTCAGTCAGGATGAGAATAGTTTTGTCCGTGGACTGCTGTTTTTGGACGCAGGTAACGTGAATGCGGAATCGCGGCAATATCAACAGCTCGGTGAAACAGAACCGAAATTTTTTGATTTACGTAAAAGTGCAGGCATGGGTGTCCGCGTTATCACACCGATGGGCGTCCTGCGTTTCGAGTATGGTTCAAAACTTGATAAACGTCCCAGCGAAACTCCGGACCGTTTTGAATTCACAGTCAGTGGATTGTTTTAAAGTTTGTACCAGCAAAAAAATATTGTAAACAGACTGCATAAAATGAAAACCCCTCAAGTTTCTGCTGCAATCCGGCAGCAAATTTTAAGGGCACGTGAGGCTTCTCTCGTCCTGGCGAATTTGGATAATTTGCAGAAAAACAAAATTCTACATGATCTGGCTCAAGCCTTACGTGAAAATACGGCGGAGATTTTGGCAGAGAATGCCAGGGATATGACGGAGGCAGACAAAATGCGGGAGCGTGGAGAATTGTCTTCAAGTGCCTGCAAACGTGTTTTGCTCAATGAAGCGAAGATTGAGCAGATGGCGAAAAATTGTGAAAGTGTTTCCGCATTGCCGGATCCTTCCGGAAAAATTGTGCAGGCAACTCGTCTGGATGAAGGACTTGAACTCTACCGTGTTTCGTGTCCAATCGGTGTCATTCTGGTAATTTTTGAATCACGTCCGGATGTGGTAATCCAGATTTCCGCCTTAGCTATAAAATCCGGAAATGCCGTAATTCTAAAAGGCGGTAAAGAAGCACAAAATTCAAATCGCGTTTTGTCCGGAATCATCCGAAAAACTCTGGCCTTGAGCAATTACGCTCCGGAAGATTCTGTCAGTCTGGTGGAAAGCAGGGATGAAGTTGCGGAGCTGGTGAAAATGAGTGCAGAGCTGGATTTGATCATTCCCCGCGGAAGCAACGAACTGGTTCAGCATATTCAAAAAAATGCACAGGTTCCGGTTCTCGGTCACGCGGACGGAATTTGTCACGTCTTTCTCGATGAAGCGGCAGATGCAGAAAAAAGCATGGAAGTTGCGCTGGATGCGAAACTGGATTATCCGGCCGTCTGCAATGCAGTGGAAACTTTACTCGTGCATCAAAACTTTCCTGATAAATGGCTGGGCGAACTTTTGTGGAAAATGCAGGAGGCCGGAGTGGAATTGAGGGTTTGCGCGGAAACAAAAAAACGGCTGCAAACTTTTCCGGAATTAAAATTAAAAAATGCTGCTGAAGAAGACTGGAAAACGGAATACATTGATTTGATAATTGCCGTTAAATCAGTGCAATCAGCAGAAGACGCAGTGCAGCACATTAATCATTTTGGCTCAAAACATACTGATACAATCGTATCTGAAAACGCGGAACTGGCAGAATGGTTCATGAACACAGTTGATGCAGCTGGTGTATTTTGGAATGCGTCAACACGTTTTGCAGACGGATTTCGTTATGGATTGGGAGCCGAAGTTGGAGTGAGCACCGGAAAAATCCACGCTCGTGGTCCAGTTGGACTTGAGGGTCTGGTAATTTACAAATACAAACTGTATGGAAACGGTCATGGCGTGGGACGCTATAGCGACGGTAAAAGGGACTTGCTTCATGAAAATATTGCTTTGTAATGTAATGTTTGACGGTCTTGCTAAAAATCAAAAAAATATAGCGTTTTGACTTTTTAGCATAGCGTCATAATTGACAGTCGCCTAAAAAGTCTGAAGTCCACCATTTGTCATTTCGACCGAAGAGAGAAATATAAATAATATTAGTGTAGTAACATAGAAAAGATTTCTCGCTTCGCTCAAAATGACACGGTTTTCGGGCTTTTTACAGATTCTTCATAATTGATGCATTCGTAAAAAGTCAAATTTAGGAAATACGTGCTTAATAATATCAACAAGTTACATTTAAAAAATTGCCAAAAAAGGGCTTTTTACAGATTCTTCATAATTATTAAAAAATATTTTGCTGGAAAATAATAATGTATAAACTGCATTTAGATCGTGCTCTTGGCAAAGACATCTTTGTAGGTGAATCTAAAGAAATTCGGGACTGGGTGGTGAACGCAATCGCAAATATCGTGATTGTTGACGGTATCATTGAGAAACACGAATTTGTTGCATTACAGGAAGCAATCGGTTTGCTCGATAGTAAGGAAGAAATTCATGATTTGATGAACAAAGTAAAAGAGCGGAATCTCTTTGAAGTAGAAAACATCGAGATGGAGCAGGGATTAGCGATAAAAATATTCTTCTACCTTGCTGCAATTGCAGTGATAGATGGTAATCTCAAAAAAAGTGAAAAGGAGTTGTTGAATAAATGTGGAAATTGTCTAGGCCTCGAAGCCGATTTGGTACGTGCCGTCACACGCTGGTCATTGAATCAAATGGAAATCAACAGCAAGTTGAGTCATGAATTGAAAGCCAGCAATAAAGAACGTGCGCGTATCATTGACAGTCTATTGTTTATGGAATGAGTTCGACCGAATTCCTCCTCAATAAACTTGCTTTTCCAAGCTTGTTCTGCCAAAATTCATGCAGACATTTTCCTCATTATAAATTATATAAATTCAATTATTCTCTTTTTTTTCAGACCATTATGTTTCCTTTTTTGCGGAAATTATTTATCCGGCTGTTTTTATTATCTTCTGCATTTAGCTTATTTGTTTCGCTGGCCAATTCCGGTTCTGCGCAGGCTCAATCTTATTTTGTTCCACTGGAGAGAGGTGATTACAAAGAGCGCAAAGAGCACCTCACGTTTTCCCCAGGAGTCGAACTTTCAGGTGATTACAGATTCCGTACTTCAAAGTTAAAATCAACAGCGCTTCCGCTTTCACGAACAGCAACCAATTCTCCGGAAGAGTTTTCTTTTGACCAGGATATACGCCTGCGTCTGCGCTCAACAGTACATCGAATAATTTCTCTCAACCTGGAACTTGCTACAAATCAGGAACCGATTTATCAGTCTGACATCAGGACATCACGCAGTTCACGGACTACCGGTTCAGAATCCCAGACAGCAAATATCACCGCGAGACAAGCGTATCTGGAATTTAACAGGAATCCGAATGAAGAGACCAAACTCGGTAAACAGGTGATCAACATTGGTGACCGCAAAGGTAAGGTCTTTGCCGGAATTCTCAGTGGTTATGCCCAACGCTGCAAAGCAGGTACGTGGTGTTATGAAATAGGCGGGATGAAACTTTCTTCCGCAGATGGTGACTGGCTCTATTTCTTTTCACTTGATTATCCTTTTTGGCATGAGGTAGATTCTCAGGGCGAAATCATCGATTCTTTGCGGATTGAGATGTTCCGCATTAAATACACTGAACATGATGTCCCGCTCGGTCTCAATAATATTCCGGCAAAGCGTCTTTCAAGCAGCAATCTGTCCAGCCTGGAAAGCGGAGGAGGGTTCACGTCCGGCAGTGGCTGTAACACCAGTCTCGCAGGTTACACGCTGAATTCGGACTGTAAACCGATTTACTACAATTCAAATGAACAGGAGTATTTTGGTTTGCGAATCCAGTGGGAAACTCCGGTCTGGTCGGTCTATGCGGATTTGATTTCAAATCAGGGTAACCGGGATTATTATCAGTATGATGACAGGCACAACCTGGATAAAAGGAAAATTTCAGGTGGCGCAGCAGAAATGGAACTCAGCTGGAAAAAACCTGGAGAGCAATTTACCTTCATCGCCATGATGGCACGTGGAGATGAACAGATTGCGGACAGCAGCCGGAGTGGAGCAAATTACCAGCGTAGCCTGAACGGTTTTTACGAAATATCACCGGGCACTTACCGCGGTACACAGTTTTACTTCAATGGAGGAAGTCCTGAACTGAACAGCGGAACCGGCCTCGGTCACTCAATTAATAATACTCAAATGGGTGGTTTCCGTTATCGTTATGACATTCCGGAAACAAGCGCGGTTTATCGTTTTGGCCTTTACGAATTAAAGCATCTCAAACCTGTACTTGATGCATTCGGAACGAAATCAAGCATGATCGGCGTTGAGTGGGATAATACGTTCACGATGGTCTATGCGGGACACGCAAAAATAGACGTTGATTTTAACGCATTTAAGCCGGCAAGAGGATTCAGTTACGATGATCATACAGTGCCCAGCGGAAATATAGATATGATTTTTCACTTTGCCGGACGTTTAACTTATTCGTTCTAATCTGTCGAATTTCTCAAAAAAAGGAGCTCTATGAAACAAAAAAGAGTCGCAAAAATTGTGCGCAAAACAAAAGAAACAAACATTGAACTGGAACTGAATCTCGACGGTTCCGGAAAAACGAAAATAAATACCGGAATCGGTTTTCTGGATCACATGCTCAATTTATGGGCATTTCACGGTTTGTTTGATTTGAACTTAAAATGCGCCGGTGATTTAGAAATTGATTCTCATCACACAACCGAAGATATCGCCCTTGCCCTGGGAAGCGCGCTGGCAGAGGCGGTTGGAGAAAAGAGAGGAATTTTTCGTTATGGGCATTCATACGTACCGATGGACGAAGCGTTAATCCGGGCTGCTTTGGATTTGTCCGGACGACCGGAATTTGTATTTTCGGGAGAATTCACTCAACCCACGATTGGTTATCTGGACACACAAATGATAATCCATTTTTTCAAATCATTGGCTATCTCGTCGAAGATGACCTTACACCTGTCGATATTATATGGATTCAACGATCATCACAAATGCGAAGGTATGTTCAAGTCAGTGGGACGTGCTTTGCGTGCGGCAGTTGAGATTGATCCACGGCGCAAAGATGTAGTTTCTACAAAAGGAATTCTCTGAAAGGCATGAACGTAATCATTGATTACAAAGTAGGAAATCTGCACAATCTTAAAAACGCGTTGGATTATTCCGGAGTGGAAAATCGGCTTGTATCCAAGGCGGATGATGTTCGGAATGCAGACAGAATTCTGCTTCCTGGAGTGGGTGCGTTTGCTCCGGCAATGGAGCAGTTGCGAGAATCCGGAATGCTCGAGGTTTTGCAGGAAAAAGTGGAGGCAGGAACTCCTTTGCTGGGAATTTGCGTGGGTGCGCAATTACTGATGGATGAAAGCGAAGAAGACGGCACTCACGCCGGATTGGGTTGGATTCCGGGCAAAGTGAAACGTTTTCAGCACAATCTTAAAATTCCGCAAATGGGCTGGAATCAGGTTTCTCAACAGAAAAATAACCCACTCTTTCAGGAAGTCGCAGATGAGATGCATTTTTATTTTGTGCATTCTTATCATTTGCTTCCGGAGGCAAGTGAACACGTTTTGGGACTCAGCAATTACGGTTATGATTTTGCGTCGGTTGTCTGCAAAGACAACTTGTGGGGAGTACAGTTTCATCCGGAAAAAAGTCAGAATGCGGGATTGCAGCTGTTAAAAAATTTCTGTACGCTCACTTAACGGTTTGTTCAACACTTCATTTATCCGTGTGTTCAGTTGAAGAAATCAGGCTGAAAATTTTTCACAAAAACTATTAACCTTTACAAGAAAGAAAAAATGGCATTGGAACAAACATTTTCAATCATTAAACCAGACGGTGTACGCCGCAACCTTGTGGGAAAAATACTCAGCCGTTTTGAAGAAAACGGGCTGTGCATTGTGGCCACCAAAATGATTCAAATGTCAAAAAGTGAAGCAGAAGGTTTTTATGCTGTACATAGAGAACGTCCATTCTTTGCTGAACTGACGGAGTTCATGAGTTCCGGACCGGTTGTGGTTTCAATTCTGGAAGGCGAAAATGCGGTGCTGCATCACCGTGAAATCATGGGAGCCACCAATCCTGCCGATGCGGATGAGGGTACAATTAGACGTGATTTTGCGGAAAGTCTTGGGGAAAACACTGTTCATGGTTCAGACAGTCTGGAAAATGCTGCCATCGAAAGTTCTTATTTCTTCTCACAGACTGAGTGCGTAAACTCAGCCGCCTGACTTTCATTTTTGGTACTCGACAGTCACGAGTTTATCATGTCATCCCGAACGTATGTGAGGGATCTAATACAATATCGACACTTTTTACAGATCTCTACATTCGGTTGAGATGACACGCCATGGTCAATAATATCAGTATCTTGTGAGAATTAGTTACTAACGGGTTCTGGAACCATTTGAGATAAAAACAACAGGGCTGGGTTTCTTTCCGGCCTTTGCAGAATTATATCTCCGCCTCAATTGATGGCACCAAATTTTTCCAAATATCTTCACGCCTCCCCTTTTCTAAAGACGAGTGCGCCAGCGGAGTTTTTTCAAGTGAGAGATCCTGCCGGATTTGTTTCAAATGTTTTTGAATTTGACCGCGTTTTAATTTGTCAATTTTACTGGCCACAATCAATACCGGACGCTCATAATAATCCAGCCATTCCTTGAGTTGTCGATCCTGCGCTGTGGGTCCGTGCCTGCTGTCCACGATCAACACCACGTTACGGAGACATTCGCGTTCCTGCAAATAAGCTTCAATCAACCGCTGCCATTGTTGTCGAACATTTTCCGGAACCTTGGCAAAACCATATCCCGGAAGATCAACAAAGTGAAATGCGTCGTTGATCTTAAAAAAATTTATCAACTGAGTTTTGCCGGGAGTGGAACTGGTTTTTACCAGTTTCTTGCGGTTGAGCAAAGAATTTATCAGTGTGGATTTACCCACGTTTGAACGGCCTGCAAATGCGATTTCCGGAAGTGTCGGCGCAGGGAACTGCCACGGAGAAGAAGCGCTGAGGATAAATTCAGCCGAGCGGATTTTCATTTTTCTTTATCATCAACTGACGGATCAGGATCAATGACTTCCACCTCTGCGGGCTCAATAACTTCCTCATCTGAATTTTTTGCGGATTCTGCGTTTTCAGTCAATGGAGTGCCGAACAAATGATTTGAGAACTTTGCCAAATCATCAAGATTCAGGATTTGTTGACGCTGAGCCAGATCAAAATAAAGGAAGACACTCAGCAGTGAAGCAAATGGAAAAAAGAGCAAAGATGCTAAATATTGTGCCCAGCGGATTGCCAGATTAATTCCGGGATCATTCAGGATTTCTGCCATCAAAATTGGAAGTGCGTTACTCTCATTCGGTTCAATAGTATAATTCAGTTCCGGCATAAAAATGGTGAAGAGTATTGCAAAAACCAAAAACTGTAGAATCGTGCTGATAACAACCACAATAAAAACACGGGACAAATAACTACGTGCGAGCTGAATGCTCCTAATCATGGCACGCATTCCACGGACACCTTCAACAATTAATATCGGCTGCGCCATTGAGGTCAGCAATATTCCGCAGAGCCAGAGGGTGATTATCAGGATGCTGAAGGGAAAAGGCAGCGTCAGTCCCATAACACCTGTGACGAAGAGCAGGTACTGCATTATCGCCACATGGATTGACCTCAAAAATAAAGGTGAACGCAAGGCCCGCAAAATTCCCAGGGTCGGGAAAAAACTTCCAAATGCTGTGCCGATTACTCCCAGGGTAATTGCTGCCTCCAAAAGATGTACAGAAAGAAAAAATATTATACTCTCAGTTTCGCCCCATCCTGCAAAACCAATGAAGAAAGCCGGAGCCATCAATGCGGAAGTTAAAAACAAAATTGGAATGATATTTTTTTGATAGATTCTAAAGCTCAGGATGAAAAGGGATGGGATACTGTGGTTGTAAATGAGTAAATTCATAATATCTGTTGAAAAATTGTGGGTAAACGTTTGACCTCAAGCATACAAAGCCTGTTATAGTATAACAAGTAAAAGCGCAGAATAGAATATTAAAGGTGGGTAAAGCTCTGCAAAAAGCTTGCACGGGCAGGTCTCCTCAGATAAAATCGTTTAGCTGGAGAGTGCTTTGGTTTTAGAGCAAATCTGTAACGGAGAGGTGACCGAGTGGCCGAAGGTGCGTGATTGGAAATCACGTGTGCGGGCAACCGTACCGAGGGTTCGAATCCCTCTCTCTCCG
>JYMV01021277.1_pt1 | contig 24438 bp, 24 predicted proteins | sample 338911 | NCBI WGS metagenome assembly JYMV01 (sample SAMN03354496, study PRJNA234377) | hydrothermal vent metagenome | biome: Deep sea; feature: Hydrothermal plumes at the Eastern Lau Spreading Center, Western Pacific Ocean; material: Seawater | place: Tonga | collected 2009 | depth 2000 m m
CCTACCTTTACACAGTCTGCACCAGCTTTAACAAGGTCTAATGCAGCGGCGCCAGTGGCGATATTGCCAGCAATAATGTCTAAATTTGGATGTTTAATTTTTGTCTTTTTAACTCGATCTAAAACGCCTTGAGAGTGGCCGTGAGCTGTATCGATAACAATAACATCAACACCAGCTTCAACTAATGCATCAATTCTTGCACCTGTTCCTGTTGCAACACCTACAGCTGCACCAACACGAAGTTGCTCTTGTGAATCTTTACAAGCGTTAGGGTAATCACTCGATTTTTGAATATCGCGAACGGTGATCATGCCTTGTAGGTTAAATTTTTCGTCAGTAATAACAACACGCTCAATACGGTGTTGCTGTACAAGTGCACGCACCTCTGACATGTCAATTCCCTCCTTAACCGTGATTAACTTTTCTTGAGGTGTCATTAAATTAGCTACTGTTTCGTTCAGGTTTGTTTCAAAACGAACATCGCGACTGGTAATCATGCCAACAATAATATTGCCATCAATCACAGGAAGTGCAGAAATTTTATGTTGCTTTTGTAAGTCAAAAACATCTTGAACCGTTGCTTTAGATCCAATTGTAATAGGGTCACGGATAATGCCTGATTCGTAGCGCTTAACTTTTCTTACTTCGTTTGCTTGCTCGTCAATAGACATATTTTTATGAATAATACCAATACCGCCTTCTTGAGCCATAGTAATAGCTAATTTAGCTTCGGTTACCGTATCCATCGCTGCGGAAAGAATAGGAGTATTCAAGCTGATGTTTTTAGTCAGCTGAGTATTCATGCTAACTTCTTTTGGCATTGTGGTTGAGTGTGCCGGTACTAATAAAACATCGTCAAATGTTAGTGCGGTTTTTAGTAATTTCATTTAATATCTCCTACGGTTGACAAAGTTTGGAAAAATAAAACCAATTAAGATTCCAAAGAATAAGACAATACTGCCTGTGAAAAACCAGTTTCTAGAGCTGGATTCTTCGGTAGCGGTATTGTTGTTTTTAAGTAATTGAATTTCAGTTTTTAACTGTAAATTTGCGGTGATGAATTTTTCGTTAGCGTGTTCTAATTTCAAAGCATCTTTATAAACCTGTTCAATGTGTTCTTTTTCAGCTTTTGATTTACTGGTTTGAATTGACAGCTTAGTGTTTTTAACTTTTAACGCCTGAACTTCAGACTCAAGCTCAGTTTTTCTTTTAGCCAGTTTAGCAATTAAAAGCTTGTTGGCGTTGTACGTTTGTCTAAGTTTTTCTAATCGCACTCTAGCAGGTGGATTGTTAGATAAGTAACGAGAAATGATCCAACCTGTTGAGCTTTCAAATTTAACTTGAGTCCAGCCATCTTCTGTGGCTTGCAAAATAGCCAGCTTAGAGCCCGATGAAAGAGAGCGCAAAATATTGTCACCAAAAGTTTTTTCAGCACGCATTGGAATATCTACTTGATCAGTAATATAAACAAATGATTGGGCGCTAGCCAATGAGCTTAGTATCAGTAAAGAGATTGTCAGATGTTTAAGTTTCATCATTACAGGCTTGAAATTTTCTCCAGTTGTTCGTTAAGGTCTTTAATAGCACCCAACGTTGCAGATAGCCTTTCACGTTCTACATTGACAATGGCTTCTGGCGCACCAGAGGTGAATTTTTCATTATTTAGCTTACCCTCAAATTGCATTTTTTGCTTTTCAAGTTTTTCAATTTCCTTGTTAAGGCGTGCAATTTCTTGGTCTTTGTCTATTAATCCTGCTAATGGAATTAAAATTTTCATTTCACCCACTAGCGCCATAGCTGATTCTGGCGCTTCATCAGTAGTGCCAAGTTTTTCAATGGCATCCATTTTGGCCAATACATTCAAGATATTTGAATTTTTTTGCAAGTAAGCCTCATCAGTGGCGTTAAAGTTTTGCACAAAGCAAGGTAGCGGCTTAGAAGGTGGGATGTTCATTTCGCCACGAATTTTTCTAATGCCTAGGATAAAAGTTTGCAGCCAGTTGATTTCACTTTCAGATTCTGTAGAGCATAGATCTTGATCAACCTCTGGATAAGATTGCGTCATTAAGCTAATACTATCTTTGCCAGTAATTGTATTACACTGTTCAAAAATCTCTTCAGTGATGAATGGAATAATCGGGTGTAGTAGAGTGATCATTTCATCAAGAACTTTAATTAATGTTGCCTGTGTGCCAGCCTTAGTGTTGTCGTCTTGTAATAGTGGCTTAGATAGCTCTAAGTACCAATCACAATAGTCATGCCAAACAAACTCATACAATTCTTGACTCATTAAATCAAGACGGTAGTCTTTTAGGTGTTTTTCAACATTCTTTTTGGTGTCTTGCAAGCGTGACAAAATCCACTTATCTGCAGTGGATAGTGGCGCTGCTGTATTGATGGTTTCACCTTCAAGATTCATCAGTACAAAACGTGATGCATTCCAAAGTTTATTACAAAAATTACGATAACCTTCAACACGCTTTAAATCAAATTTGATATCACGACCAAACGAAGCTAAAGCGGCAAAAGTAAATCTAAGTGCATCAGTACCAAAAGCAGGGATACCATCAGTAAACTCCTGCTCAGTCTGCTTCTTGATTTTTTTAGCCATTTTTGGCTGCATCATGCCTTGAGTTCTTTTAACTAGCAAATCTTCTAAAGAGATGCCATCAATAAGATCAATAGGGTCAAGTACATTACCTTTGGATTTGGACATTTTTTGCCCTTGTCCATCTTTAATAAGGCCAGTGATGTAAATATCTTTAAAAGGCACTTCACCAGTAAATTTCAAGCCAAACATAATCATTCTGGCCACCCAGAAGAAAATGATATCAAAGCCAGTAACCAGTACATCAGTTGGATAGAAGCGAGCTAAATCTGGTGTTTTTTCTGGCCAGCCTAGTGTTGAAAAAGGCCAAAGAGCCGAAGAAAACCAAGTATCTAGTACGTCAGTATCTTGTGTTAATTTAACGCCTTCACCAGCTTGCGCTTGAGCCTCTTCTTCAGTATTAGCAACAAAGATATTGCCCTGGTCGTCATACCAGGCAGGGATGCGATGACCCCACCAGATTTGCCTAGAAATACACCAATCTTGAATGTTGTCCATCCAGTTGAAGTAAGTTTTGTTCCAATTCTCAGGAATGAAGCGAATGTCGCCGTTTTTAACCGCGTCAATAGCAGGTCCTGCCAATGGTGCAATCTTCACAAACCATTGGTCCGTCATGTATGGCTCAATCACCGCGTTGGTTCTATCACCACGAGGCACCATTAATTTATGCGGTTCAATTTTTTCTAATAAGCCTTGCTCATCTAAATCTTTAATGATTTGTTTTCTTGCATCAAATCGATCCATGCCTGTGTAAGCGCTTGGAACAGTATCATTAATTTTGGCATCATCTGTTAGGATATTGATTACTTCTAGATCATGACGCTGACCCATTTCATAGTCGTTAAAGTCGTGAGCAGGGGTGATTTTTACACAGCCTGTACCAAACTCCATGTCAACGTAATCATCGGCAATAATAGTGATTTTTCTTGTTGTTAGTGGTAGATCGATCGTCTTACCGATAAGATGACTATAGCGAGCATCATCTGGATGAACAGCTACAGCACTGTCACCAAGCATGGTTTCAGGGCGTGTTGTAGCAACCACCATTGTTTCATTGCTATCAGTAATTGGGTAGCGCATATGCCATAAAGAGCCTTGCTCTTCAACACTGATCACTTCTAGATCAGATACGGCCGTGTGTAGCACTGGATCCCAGTTAACAAGGCGCTTTCCGCGATAGATCAAGCCTTCTTGATGTAGCTGTACAAATACCTTTTTAACGGCATTAGACATGTCTTCATCCATGGTGAAGCGTTCTTTTTTCCAATCAACCGATGAGCCAAGTCTACGCATTTGAGAGGTGATTGTGCCACCAGATTGCTCTTTCCAATCCCAGATTTTATCAATAAATTTTTCACGACCAACGTCATGGCGGGTAATATCTTGGGCAGCTAATTGGCGCTCAACCACCATTTGTGTGGCGATGCCTGCATGATCTGTACCAGGCTGCCAAAGGGTTTGGTCACCCTTACCACGATGATAACGCGTAAGCACATCCATAATAGTATGCTGAAAGGCATGCCCCATGTGCAATGAGCCAGTAACATTTGGCGGTGGAAGCATGATTGAGTAGGCGTTCTCGCTGGTAGAATTTGCATCAGACGAGAATAAATTTTTATCTTCCCAAAGGGAGCGGTATTTCGCTTCAATTTGTTCAGGATTGTAGGTTTTTTCCATTAACTTATAATGATGGATTAAACTTCGCAATTATACTATAAAGGGATGGAAAAATTGGATAATAAAACCTGGGTAGTGTATTTGTTAAAATGCGCTAATAACTCACTCTATTGCGGAATTACCAATGATATGGCTAGGCGTTTACGTCAGCATAATGGCGAGATCCAGGGCGGGGCAAAATATACGCGTGCAAATTCACCGTGTGAATTGGTTTATCAAGAAAAATCTGAAGATAGAGCTAGCGCATCTAAGCGTGAATACGAGATTAAAAAAATGGATAAAAATACCAAATTATTATTAATTAAATCAGTATGAATGATTATCAAAAAATTTCGTGCGAGGATCATAGTATCTATGAGCTGGTTATTATGCGTGGCTATTCCATGCGGGTTGAAATTGACGGTAGGGTGGTTAGGATCAAGCCTACTGACATCTCAACTAAGAGTGGCGCTGAGTTTCTAACTTTTACAGGTGAAGATAGTAAAATTCAAGAAATTAGAGCTGATCTAGTTAGTATTCAAAAATAAACACTAGATCATTTGAATAATGTTACAATATTCAAATGACACTGAAAACCCAACAACATGGCGGCGCAAGAGCGGGCGCTGGCCGCAAGATAAATTCTGGAAAATTCAAGGAAGACACTAAGGTGATGCGTATACCTAGTAGTCTGGTTGATCGTGTTAAGTCAACGTTAGAGCTTTATAAATCCCAGTTAAAAGCTGATGTTCAGGTTCAAATTCCAGCTTACGATGCTTCTAGTGTATTACTGCCAATTTTTACCTCACGCGTACAAGCAGGTTTTCCTTCACCAGCAGACGATCATTTAGAAGATACATTAGATCTTAATAAGCATCTTATTCAACACCAGGAAGCGACATTTTTTGTCAGGGCTCAAGGCGACTCAATGTTAGGTGCGGGGATTCATCAAGGAGATATATTGATTGTTGATAAGGCGCTTGTTGCCAAAAGTGGACGTATTGTGATTGCCGTTATCGATGGAGAGTTTACGGTTAAGCGACTTCATAAACACAAGGGGGTGATTACCCTAAAAGCTGAAAACCCAGAGTTTAAAGATATCTTGATTAAAGAGGGTAGCGAGTTGATTGTCTGGGGTGTGGTAACTTCTGTTATTCATCAGTACCTTTAACCAATGGCTAAATTTGCACTGGTTGATTGTAATAATTTTTACGCTTCTTGCGAGCGTGTTTTTGAGCCAAAATTAGAGCATAAGGCCATCGTTGTATTGAGTAATAATGACGGATGTATTATTGCTAGATCAAATGAAGCTAAAGCTTTTGGTATAAAAATGGGTGAGCCATATTTCAAAGTTAAAGAGCTGCTTAATGACAAATCAATAGTGGTTAAATCGTCAAACTACCCGTTGTACGGAGACATGTCATCCAGGGTTATGAAGATAATTTCTCAGTACTCTCCTGTGCAAGAAGTGTATTCAATTGATGAGAGTTTTATTGATTTGTCTGGATTTTCAATGAACTTAAACAGCTACATGCAAACACTCAAACAACAAGTCAAAACATGGACTGGAATTCCTGTTTGCGTTGGTTTGGGTAGTACCAAATTAAGGGCAAAGTTGGCCAATCATATTGCAAAAATTTACCCTAGATTTAACGGTGTATTTGATATTGATAAATTATCAGAACACAGATTTGAAAAGCTACTGCACTCTCTTGAAGTGAAAGAGCTTTGGGGTATTGGAAAGAAGAGTGCTGATAAGTTAAATAGGATCAATATCAATACGGCGCTAGATTTCTATCAGGCAGATATTGGAATTATTGAAACCTTATTGGGTGTTAATGGTAAGCGTCTATATAGAGAATTGTACGGCCACTCTTGCTTGCAAATAGAGCAAATATCACCTCCAAGAAGGCAGATTGTATCTTCTCGTTCGTTTGGTTCTGAGCTTAGTGATTATCAGGATGTTAATCAAGCATTAAGCACTTTAGCAAGGCAAGCTGTTATTAAGATGAAGAGACAATCTCTTGCAACTACCTCGGTTAGTGTTTTTATACAAACCAACCCCTTTAGTCGATACTCTTCTTGTATTAGCTTATCAAAAACAATTGGCATGAGTGTGCCTGTTAGTGATGAGTCGATTTTAATTCCACTGGTGTCGAAAACCCTTGAGAAGATGTATGAATCTGGCTATCAGTTTTATAAGGGAGGTGTTATGTTGAGTAATTTAACACCTGATAAATCACAGCAAGATTTATTTACTCAGGAAAGTAAAACATCTAAATTTTATTCCCAACATCCCTATGGAAATTTAATACAATATGCAAGTGAATTGGGTAATAATAAATGGCGTTCAAAAGCAGATTTTATTTCTGATAGATATACAACAAATTGGAATGAGCTGCTTAGCATCTAATACTATAGAATAACAATGAAAACACAGAAAAATTTAGACAAAAGTCTAGCGTTAATACAGCAATATATTGAAACCGATCAAGCTCAAGAGTTGTTGCTTTTGGAGTTGCTTAAGAGTGTAGCTAAGTTGGATGAAGGTGCAAAACAATCTTGCGTTGAAATGGTTCATAAGTTGGGTGGACCATGTAACCACTATTTTGATTTAACCGATGCCATTAACGGAGATGGCTAAACTACACTTTTTTAAATAAGAAGTAATTGAAGTGTTGAGTCATGCCATTTGGGTGTGGATGAGCTTCAGAAGTAGAATTTATCAATTTAAACTGATCGCCTAATAATTGAGTAATTTTATTAACATCATATTGAACAATATCTAGTTCAGAGCATTGTTTAGGGCCTTCTGGAGAGAAAGTCGCTAGTAAAAAAAATCCATCTTTTTCAAGATATTTTTCAAGCTTTTTAATATAAGTTTGTTGATCATTTGGATCGGTTAAAAAATGAAATACTGCACGATCATGCCAAAGTTTGAATGTAGTCTTTGGTTCAAAATCTAGAATATTTTCATTGTAAAAATTAAGTTTTCCATGATACGACTTAAGTCGATCTTTGCAAGCATTTAATGCTGTGGTTGAAAGCTCTAGTAAGCTAAGATTATCAAAGCCTTTTTTTAGCAGGTTATCAGCCAAAATAGACACACCACAACCTACATCAATAATGGCATCATCTTGCTTGATACTCTCAGTAATCCAATCATAAGAGATGGTTGAGCGCGCTTGAAACCAGCTTACTTTTTCGTGATCTTTGGTTTTGTAAACCTCATCCCAATGCGTAAATTTACTTGTCATGAATTAGGTGTTTATAATGAATGAATATTTTGAATTATAGGCTATTACATGAGAATTCTACATACAATGTTGCGCGTTGGAGATTTAGACAAATCAATTGCTTTTTATACACAAGTTCTAGGCATGGAATTGTTACGTCAAAAGGACTACCCCAAGGGAAAATTTACTTTAGCTTTTTTAGGTTACGGCCCCGAAGCGGAGTATCCAGCAATAGAACTAACCCATAACTGGGGTGAGAATAATTATGAAATTGGCAATGGTTTTGGCCATATTGCTATTAATGTTGATGATGTTTATAAAGCCGTTGAAAGAGCTAAAGAACAAGGTGCTAAAGTGATTAGAGAGGCCGGCCCTATGAGTGCGGGTACAACGATCGTGGGGTTTTTAAAAGATCCTGATGGTTATGAGATAGAATTACTATCTAAAAAGTTTTAGTTGTTATTTTTTTTACAATGCTAGAAAGGTTTTACCTTGGTAGAAAAATATTTAATCATAGCTTTTTCGCCCCGATAGGGCATGGGCAATAGTATTAATATCTGCATATTCTAGCTCGCCACCAATAGGTATGCCATGCGCAATACGAGTAATTTTTACATCGAATTGCTTGGCCATATTGCTAATATAGTGCGCTGTTACTTCACCTTCAACAGTGGCATTAGTTGCAAGAATAATTTCAGATACAGAGTCATTCGAGAGTTTTTGCTCTAGGTCGTCTAGACCAAGCTCGCTAGCGCCAATGCCATCGATTGGAGATAAATAACCACTCAATACGAAATACATACCCCTGTACACGCCACTTTGCTCAATGGCGTGAATATCTGTTGGAGTTTCAACAATACAAAGTTGAGAGTTGTCACGCGTCGTATTGGCACAAATATTGCAAATTTCCTTCTCGCTCAATGTTCTACAAGAATGGCAATTCTGAACATGCTCCATCGCATCAACCAACGCTTTGGCAAGCTCAAATCCACCATTACGATTACGCTCAAGCAGGTGATAGACAAAGCGCTGGGCCGTTTTACTGCCGACACCAGGCAATGCGCAAAAGGCTTTATTAAGGGATTCAATCATGGTTATTTAAAATGGTAAATTCATGCCACCAGGTAAGCTCATGCCACCGGTAACACCTTTCATTTTGGTGGCTGACATGTCAGAGATTTGCTTGGTCGCATCATTCATGGCAGTTAAGATTAAATCCTCTAGCATATCTTTATCATCCATTACCGCATCATCAATTTTGATATGAGTTGCTAGGTGTTCGCCATTAATACTGATTTCAACTGCGCCACCAGCCGCCTTACCAGTTGCACTAAGTAATTTAATCTCTTCTTGAGCTTTTTGCATATTATCTTGCATTTGCTGGGCTTTTTTCATCATGCCAGCCATTCCACCTTTGAACATAAATTACTCCGTAGTTAGTGTTTGGTTATTTCTCGAATTGAATTGACATCAACTCTTGCGTTGAAAGTTTTTTCTAATTTTTGCACAATTTCATCGCTTAAAAACTCCTGCTGAATGGTAGCTAAATATTGATTATTTGCCTGAGTTTCTTTTTGTGCAAGTGTTTGCTCTGCTGACTTATCAAGATTGACTACTAAGGTTAATTCAGTATAGGTAGCCCTTAGACTTTCTAATATACTTTTTTGTACATGCTCACTTAATAAATTGGCAAACTGAGTGTCAAGTGTTAGCGTTAGTGTGTTGTTTGCTAATGAGTCAAATACAGTATTTTTAATTAACATTTTTGCCCCACCTACAAAACTGATCGACAGAATGAGTGCTTCCCATTCTTGTTGATTGGCGAGTGTTAGTTGGGTATTTGGGGCTGGTTTTGTGGCTTCTTCAGCCTTGGGCTGTTCCGCTTGAATTGGAGTTTTAGGAGTTTCTTTGGTTGGGCTTGGCTGTGACCTAGGTGTGATTTTTAGAGTTTTTTTTTCAGTAGGTGGTGTGTTGTTTAGTTCACTATGAAATGCCAACATTCTAAGTAACGTCATCTCAAAGCCAATTTGCTCACTTGGCGATAATGACATATCCTTAACACCATTAATAGCCATCTGATAAAAGATCTGTAAATCTTGATTACTGATGTTATCAGCCAACTCTTGAATATCAGATTCAACATCATCTTTAATAATTTGCGCCAATGATATTTGATGAAATAACGAACTTAGATCTTTAAGGGCGTTGGTTAGATTTTCACCACGATGGGAAAGGTTTCTAATAAATTCAATCACCGATTTTGCATCTTGATTAAACAGGTGTTTAGCCAAAGTGATAATATCATCATGATGCACTAGGCCAAGCATGGCTTTGATATCTTTACTAGTTACCGTGCCTTTGCCATAAGAAATAGATTGATCAAGCAGACTAAGTGCATCACGCATTGAGCCATCGCCAAATTTAGCAATCTGACTTAATGCAGGCTCTTCATAACTCAAGCCCTCAGCATCCATAATAAACTTAAGCTGACCTAGAATCTCTTCGTGTGTAAGCTGCTGCAAAGTAAACTGCAGGCAACGCGATAACACTGTTATTGGTAATTTTTGCGGATCAGTTGTTGCTAGTAAAAATTTTACATGCTCAGGTGGCTCTTCAAGCGTTTTAAGTAGAGCGTTAAAACTACTTTTTGAGAGCATGTGTACTTCATCAATCAAGTAGATTTTGTAGCGATTTTTAGTCGGCATGTACTGTGCATTTTCCAGCAGTTCACGCATGTTATCAACGCCTGTATGTGACGCTGCATCGAGCTCAATTAGATCAACTGATTGACCTTTGTCAATCTCAATACAAGTAGCACATGTGCCACAAGGTGTTGAGCTTACACCAGCTTCACAATTGATAGATTTAGCAAAGATACGCGCAATGGTAGTTTTTCCTACACCACGTGTTCCAGTAAATAAGAAGCCGTGATGTAGGCTGTTTGCGTCAAGCGCGTTGACTAGGGTCTTTTTAGCATGAGTTTGCCCAACCAATTCGCCAAACGTATGCGGGCGATATTTGCGTGCTAGGACTTGATAATGGTCACTCATACTAAAAGATATAATTTAAAAGTGGCAGCACCTAGAATAACATCCAACACATGAAAAAACTACTACCGTTGCTTCCTTCCGGATCTGGCGGGGTTTGTAATCATTCATTGAAGGCGCACCCTAAGCGCTACCAAAATTTATTTTACGCGAATTGAGTGCTGAAATTTTTCAATTATTTCAATCATTAAAATAAAAAATAGCAAATAATGAAAATGACATATTAAATCAAATTGGTATATTTAATTTTTGAATTTATTTGTGTATAAAGCCCGTTAAAACGACTTTAAATAGCTTTTTTTTGAGAAAAGCATTGTTAATTGGCTTAATAAGCAATGGGATGAGGATTTACAGCTTTATTTTTAAAGAATTTTAGAATTTTTACGAATGAATGGTTTTTTAGGTGTTATTAGCCTTTTCTAAGCGCTCAGGCGTGCCAATATCTTGCCAATAGCCTTGATGATGTTCGCCACTGAGTTGATTGTTATCAATTGCTTCTTTTAGCAAAGGGTAAAGCGCTAGCTTGCCTTGGACTTGTAGGTGATTTTTGAAAAAATCAGGATGATATATGCCAATACCTGAAAAAGTTAAGTTTTTATCTTTTATCAGTGTAATTCTTTGATTGTCTATAAGGGTGAAATCACCTTCTGGATTATGATCAGGATTGTTAATTAATGCTAAATGGGCAAGTGAGCCTGTTGGTAAGCTTAATTTTGATAAATCATAATCACATAAAACATCAGAATTAATCACTATAAAAGGCTGACTTTCTAATCCTCTTAGAGGATTGCCATTTGACACCAATAGTGGCAGCGCCTTAATAATGCCGCCAGCAGTTTCTAACGCATCTGATGATTCATCACTATAAGTAATATTAACGCCAAAATTTTCCCCATTTTTTAAGTGCGCTTTAATTTGCTCACCAAGATATGAAATGTTGATGACAATATCGGTAATATTAGCTCTTTTGAGTGCGTTAATTGCATGTTCAATCAGTGCAATTCCTTTGACTTTAATCAGTGGTTTTGGGGTGTTTTTGGTAAGTGGCATCATACGCTCACCTCTGCCAGCGGCAAGAATCATCGCCTTCACAAAAGCGCCTTTAAAAATGCAAACTCAGGATATTTATCAGCCATTTGTAAGGTGTACTTCTTAACCAGAGGGATGTTATCTAAATACTGATTTTTTCCATCACGCAGTGAAAGACGCATAAAAATTCCTAAAATTTTAAGATGGCGTTGCAAACCCATGAGATCGAATTGTTTTTCAAATTCGTCAAAGCTGTTGGTGTTATTTGTTTGGGTGTGATAATAACCCAGTAGGGCGGTTAAATCATGCTGATCAAGCTCAAAATAAGCATCTTTAAGTAGTGATACTAAATCGTAAGTGTTTGAGCCAATGACCGCATCTTGAAAGTCAATCACTGAAATATTGCTATTGGTGATCATTAGATTTCTACAATGGTAATCACGGTGAACAAAAACTTGTGGAGAGTTGAGTGAGTTTTGCACTAATTGATCAAATAGCTGGTGTAATTTGTCCAGCGATTGTTGGCTAGTATTTTTTGGTAAATACCAATCATTCAACAGATTTAATTCGGTTTTTAATAGTGCTTCATCATATTGACTTAGCGTTTGATCTTGTAAATCAATTGCTTGAATCTTAATTAATTCGTCAATCGCCAGTTTGTATAATGCTAGTTTATTAGACTTATTAAGTGCTTGTAGAAAGGTTTTACTACCTAAATCTTCAATTAGTAAGAAGCCAAGATCTAAATCTTTGTCAATAATTTTTGGCGCATGAATATTGTTATTGCGTAACAATTCAGCAATTTCTACAAATCGTTCAGAGTTTTCTTTTTCAGGCGGTGCATCCATTGCAATGAAAGAGAGGTTACTACGCTCAATACGAAAATATCGACGAAAACTGGCGTCGTCACTTGCTGTTGAAAGTGTAAAGTTAGCATCATCAAAGAAGATTTCCAGCCAATCTTCTAGCTGGTCTAATCTTAAATCATACATGCTTTAAGCCCTGATAATAATCATATACTTGTGGCCAATATTTGCCGATTACACCATTGTTAATTAATTGATTATCAACCTGAACAATGGGCATTACCTCACGGGTTGAGCTGGAGATCCACACTTCATCGGCTGATAAAAGCTCGGTCAATGTCAGTGCAGACTCATCAATGCTTAAATGACAGTGTTTGGCGCTTTCTAGTACCAAATCACGAGTAATGCCAGATAGGATGTGATCACCTGTCGGATGGGTAAATAGCACATTATCTTTAACGATAAACACATTAGAGGTGGCACCTTCGGTAATCAGCTGATCACGATGGAGAATAACTTCTTCGACCTGGTTTTGTTTGGCTTGTTGTGAGTACATAATATTAGCCAACAAAGAGGTGGATTTAATATCACAACGTTGCCAGCGAAAATCAGACTGACTCATGGCTCGATAACCTATTTCAAGTTCAGCTTTAGTTTTAGGCGTTAAAGGGCTTGACTCAATAAACACTGTTGGACTAAGTGAATCAAAACTGTGCTTTCTACTAACATCCGCGCCACGACTTATTTGCAAATAAAGTGATTGATTAGACTCTGATGAAAAGCTCAGTAAATCATGCAATATTTCACGCCATTGTTTCGGTGAGTAAGGATTGTTAATTTGTACTGAATTAAGGCTATTTTGTAAGCGCTCAAGATGCTCATCAAGGCGAAAAATCTTCCCAGAATAAACTGGAATAACTTCATAGACACCATCACCGAATAAAAAGCCTCTGTCCATGACAGAGACTTGAGCTTGCTCTTTGGGAATAAATTCGCCGTTAAGGTAGACCATTAAAGCCCAACTTTCTCCAACATGCGCGAGAAAAATCCTGCTTGCTCTGCATCCTCTAGGGCGATTAATGGAATTTTAGCAGTGGTCTTTCCTTCAAATTGAATTAGAAGGTTGCCAATTTTATCACCCTTGCTGATTGGTGCTGATAGGTCACTATTAAGTTGGATAACTTGATCAGATAATTTAAATTGTCCACGAGCTAGAGTAAAGCTTGCTTCTCCAACAGAGCCAACTTTTAACATGTCCTCTGTAGCGCTAGAAATTGGAACTTGTTTAGTAAAGTCTTTTAGGGATTGAGTTTCGAAAAATCTAAAACCGTAGTCTAGGATTTTTTGAGTTTGAGAGGTTCTTGCTTCTGTACCAGTTGACCCAAGCACAACTGAAACTAGGCGCATATTTACACGGTTAGCACTAGCGACAAGATTGTAGCCTGCTTTTTTGGTGAAGCCTGTTTTAAGTCCATCAACGGTATGATCACTCCAAAGCAGCCTGTTACGATTACGTTGCTTGATGCCGTGGTAAGTGAATTCTTTTTGTGAGTACCATGGGTAGAATTGAGGGAAATCACGAATAGTTGCTGCAGCCAAAATAGCCATATCTGCAGCAGTAGTATGTTGATCGGCATGCGGCAAACCTGAAGCATTTTCAAAACGTGAATTTTTCATACCCAATTCACGAGCATATTCGTTCATATAGGTGGCAAATGTACCTTCTGTACCAGCAATGTGCTCAGCAAGAGCGACTGCAGAGTCATTACCAGATTGAATAATCATGCCTTTTAATAAAATTTCAAGCTTGATATTTTTACCCACTTCAACAAAACTTTTAGAGCCACCAGTTTTCCAAGCTTTTTTACTAATGCGCACCTCATCGTCAAGGCTAGCACGACCATCATTAATCAGCTGAAAAACCACATAAGCAGTCATTAGTTTGGTTAGGCTGGCTGGTGCACGTTTTTCGTGTGGATTGCTACTTGCTAGTGTTTTTCCAGAGTTGTAGTCTAATACAGTAAAGGCAGCAGCATTAATATCAGGAGATTTTGGAGTGATAAAAATAGCTGCTTGCGCATTGATTGAGACAGTAGCAACTGAAGCAATAAGAAGTTTAGAGATAGATGAAAATTTCATAATGTTTTAAGGATGGTTTTGAGTAAATTTTTGTTTGATTTTTTCAGATAATTGGACGGCAGTCATTGCATATCTATTGTCATGATTATAACGAGTTAGTACATAGAAATTCCAAAAAGTCAGCCAGGTTTCAAAATGATTATCTTGAGGCAGTCTGATAAATGCTAGCTTAGTTTTATTGCTGATATCGTTGTCTATCTGAAAGCCCTTATTACGCCAATACAAAGCATTCTTTTTTGGTTTATTAGTACTTGATGTGGCGTGGTTATTTTGAGCGCTTGATAAGGTGATTGGGCGAGTATAAGGGCCAAAATCATGCCACTGATGTTTATCGAAATAATTAGCAATAGAGCCAATAGCATCGGCAGCACTGTTAAATAAATCTACCTTTTGATCAAAGTCAAAATCTACTGCATAATATCGATAAGAGCTAGAGATAAATTGTGCATAGCCAAGAGCGCCTGCATAAGAGCCTTTAATGGCTAGTGGTGGTAGTGCGTTTTCACGTGACATAAGGAGGAATTCTTCAAGTTCTTTTTGGTAGAATTTTTTGCGACGATGCTTGCCAAAAGATAATCTTGCTAGAGTCTCTAGAGTTGGGTGTGTGCCTTTATTATTGCCATAATTGGTTTCAATGCCTAAGATGGCAACAATGATTTCCTGAGGAACGTTGTATTGTTTTTCGGCGCGTTTGAGTGTTGAAAGATTGTCCTTCCAAAATTGAACGCCATTGTTAATGCGTTTGTCGGTGATGAACAGGGCGCGATATTTATCCCAAGACAAGGGTTTAGATTTTTTTCTTTTCTTGCTTGATTTGTTTTTTTTATCAGCAACAATTAAATTAACTTTTGAAAATATAAGGTGTAATTCATCTCTATTAAAATGGTGCTCTTTTGCCATCTTTTTAATAAAATTATGCGTTACTTGAAAGTTAGTTGCTGGCAAGGTTTTTGCCAAAACTGCGGATGAAAATAACAATAAAAAGACAATTAAAACAGGCATTATTGTTGTAAATATCTCGGTGTTTTGTGTTTTCGAATGGCCATAATAATACCAAAACTAGACATCAGGGTAATTAGTGATGAGCCACCATAACTAACCAGTGGTAGTGGCACACCAACAACTGGTAACAAGCCTGAAACCATACCAATATTAACAAAAATATAGGTAAAAAATGTCAAGGTAAGGCTGGCACCTAGCAATTTAGAGAAGTTGTCTTCAGATTGAAAGGAGATGACAAATGCTCTATAAATAATCAATCCGTAAAGTACGAATAAAAACAATACACCAAGAAGCCCAAGCTCTTCAGCGACAACGGCAAAAATAAAGTCAGTAGCATGCTCAGGAAGAAAGTTAAGCTGGGATTGTGAGCCTTGCTCTAGACCTTTTCCAAAAATACCACCAGAGCCAATGGCAATTTTAGATTGTAAGATGTGATATCCAGAGCCAAGAGGGTCGGAGCTTGGATCAATTAATGTCATGATGCGTTTTTTCTGATACGCCATGAGTAAATAATTCCAGGTAATGTATCCAGATGCAGCTATGAATGAGCCGATAAGAGATAAGTTAAGTAAATTATTTTTAAGAATTTGAATGCGAATTCCTGAAAAAAATAAAACATAGACGCCGGATGCACCAATTAGCAAAGACGTGCCTAAATCAGGCTGTCTGGCAATTAACAACACAATGACTGCAATTGAAATAATGGATAAAAAAACAGGTACTGGCTTTGCTGGCAAGGTTTTTTCGCTCAATATAGAGGCAATGGCAATGGGTACGATAACTTTCATGATTTCAGAAGGCTGAAAACGTACAAAGCCAAGATCTAGCCAGCGCTGTGCGCCACCACTACTGGATCCAAAAAACAACACCAAAATTAACAGAAAAATACCAAACAGCATGAGAAAAGGTGAGAAGCGCCTAAGCACATAAGGCGGAATTTGTGCAATAACCAGCATGGCGCCAATGGCCAGAGAAAAATGAAAAATTTGCTTGTAAAGGGTGGTGAGAGAGCCTGCAGAAGCGGAGTAAAGCACCACAAGGCCAAAGCTACTAAGCGCCATAATGAGTAAAAATAATGGTGTATCCATTTTAAAGTAATGCCAATAATGCCTCAATTTCGCAATACTAAAAAAACTCACAACAATAACAGTCCAATATTTCTAACGTCAGATAATAAAAGATTAAAGCTTCGACAAGCAGATTCGCTATTCATACATTCAGTGTTAACGCCCATTTGTTGAATTTCAACTAACTGCTTACCACTAAGAAATTTCGGCATTGTGCCGGTGCCAATGATTAACAGATCGATATCATCTTGACTGATTAGTGGAAATAGTGAAAGTTTATTAATCTCATCGAGTTGATGAATGTTAGTTTCTATTGAGAAACTCTTAGAAATAAAGCAAGGTGTTTTTAACCGAGCGTAAGATAACTGAACTGCATCATTTTCTATAGAAATTACGCTATTATTATTGTTATCTTGTTGGTTAAATTCCACGTAAAGAGTAAGGTTTGTTTGCTGATTATTGACCCATTATAACAACAGTCTGCGTGTAAAATTATTGTCTTTTTACATTTGAGAAAAATTGTGAACGATTCTAATTCTACAGACATTTATAATGCTGATTTATCGAGTGGCGTAACCGCCTTTGATACAAAAAACTTTACCATGGCTTATCAGTTATTGGCGCCTCTAGCAGCACAGGGTAATGCAGAGAGTCAATGGAGACTTGGCATGATGCAAATGAACGGTCTAGGCATGGTTGAAAATCAGCCTCTTGGGCTTGAAAATTTCTTGTTAGCGGCTGAGCAGGGTCATGTATTTGCTCATCATATGATTGGTGTTGCTTATATGACTGGTGAAGGTGTAGATAAGGATATTGAAAAGGCGATTGAATGGTTTGAGAAAGCAGCTGAATTCGGCATTCCTGGCCCAATGTATACCCTTGGTATGCTTTATGAAGACGGTAAAGAAGTTGCTAAAGATTTAGAAAAGGCACAGCTTTGGTACGCTAAAGCTGAAGAAGTTAATACACCATAAGAGTTGTTTATGAAGTCAAGATTTGCACCGTCGCCAACAGGATATTTGCACATAGGTGGAGCCAGAACAGCGTTATTTGCTTGGGCTTGGGCTAAAAAACAAAAAGGTAGTTTCGTGCTCCGTATCGAAGATACGGATAGAGAAAGATCTACCCAGGCATCAGTAGATGCTATTTTAGATGGTATGAATTGGTTAGGTCTTGATCATGATGAGGGGCCTTTTTATCAAACCGATCGATTCGATCGTTATAAAGAGATTATTCAGCAGCTACTTGATGAGGATAAAGCTTACTATTGCGAATGCTCAAAAGAGCGGTTGCAAATTTTGCGCGATGAGTTGACTGAAAAGGGTGAAAAAGCCAAATATGACGGCTGTTGTCGAGACAAAAAACTCAACTCAGGTGTGGTACGCTTTAAAAATCATTTAGAAGGTTTTGTTAGTTTTAATGATGCAGTGAAGGGGTTGATAACGATTGGCAATAAAGAATTAGATGATTTAATTATTGCACGTAGTGATGGTACGCCAACGTACAATCTGACCGTTGTGGTGGATGATCACGATATGAAAATTGATACGGTTATTCGTGGTGATGATCATATTAATAACACACCCAGACAGATTAACTTGTATGAGGCACTTGGATGGCAATTGCCTGAATTTGCACATTTGCCTATGATTTTAGGTAGTGATGGTGCTAGGTTATCAAAGCGCCATGGTGCAGTTAGTGTGATGGCTTATCGAGATGAAGGTTTTTTGCCAGAAGCTTTATTAAACTATCTGGTGCGCTTAGGCTGGTCTCATGGTGATCAAGAGGTATTTTCTTTAGTTGAAATTGTAGAATTATTTGAGCTGAAAAATATCAATAAAGCGCCCGCTAGTTTTAATCAAGAGAAGTTGATTTGGCTTAATCAGGAATATATCAAGAAGGCAAGCACTGAGTATTTGACACAGCAATTACAGTGGCATTTAGACCATCAGTCTGTCGATATTTCAAATGGTCCTGAATTTTTTAGGGTAATTGAGCACTTACAAGAGCGCTCAAAAACATTGGTTGAAATGACAAATGGCTTAAAAATGTTCTATCAGGATTTTTCTGAATTTGACGAAAAATTGGCTAAAAAACAATTTAAAGATAGTCAGCCTATTGAGTTACTAATGAATAAATTAAGCGCCTTAGAAGATTGGGCGGCAAACAACATTAAAGATCAGATTAAACAAGTGTGTGATGAGCTTGAGATTGGCTTTGGTAAGATTGGCCAGCCATTTAGATTGGCATTAAGCGGCAATGGTAATGCTGGAAATATCGATATTGTGTCAGAATTAGTGGGCAAAAAACGCACATTAGAAAGACTACAAATGGCACTTGATTATATCTCTCAATCTTGTAATTAAATGGTTATCATCTAGTATATGCAATTAGATGATTACAAAACTCAATATCAAGATCTACAAAACTCACTACAAGCTGGTTTTTTAACATCTACCAGCGCTGTAGAGGGTTTTGTCTTGGCTAGGGCCAATGGTGTTGATGAGCTATTAAGGGAAATTTGGCGAGGTTTTGATATGTCAGATCAACTTTCTTTGGTTGCTGTAGGAGGGTATGGTCGAGGTGAATTGCACTTATATTCTGATATTGATTTACTCATTCTTATACCTAGAGGCTCACACCAAACTCATCAAGATAAGATCTCTCAATTTTTAACTTTTTTATGGGACGTTGGTCTTGAAGTAGGTCATGCTACAAGAGATATTAAAGATTGTGAGCGAGTGATTGATGATCTGAGTATTGTTACCAACATGCTTGAATCGAGATTAGTTGCGGGCCCTGAGCGAATTTTCAATCAAATGAAAAATGTTATTAAGCTGAGTGACTGGTCCTCGCAATCTTTTCTGGTTGAAAAACAAAAAGAGCAGAGTAATAGGCATGAAAGCTTTTCAAATACTGCTTACAATTTAGAGCCAAATATTAAAGAAAGTCCTGGTGGTTTACGTGATATTCAGACAGTTGCCTGGGTGGCAAAATGGTATTTTGATGTTGATACTTTATTTGATTTGGTTGCTTCTGATTATCTAAGTAATGACGAGTATGAAATTTTAAAGACATCTCAATTGTTCTTGTGGCGAGTTAGATTTGCCTTGCATGTGATTGCATCTCGTCGAGAAGATCGCCTGGCTTTTCAATATCAAAGGCAAGTGGCAGAGATGTTGGGCTACATAGACGGCGAATCAATGGCAGTTGAACGCTTCATGAAAGATTATTATCAAACCGTTACAAAGGTTAGTCGTTTGAATGATATTTTGTTGCAGTTACTTGAAGATAAAATATTAAATACCCAGATTTTAAACAGTCGATTTAGGATTTCGTATGGTTATATACATGCCTGTAATGAGCAGGTTTTTGTAAATAATCCGTCATCTTTTCTTGAGGTTTTTCTACTAATTGCTAAGCATAGTTACGTTAGTGGTATCAGCGCTGGAACACTCAGGCAAATGCAATTAAATTTGGATTTAATTGACCATGATTATCATAAAAAACGCAATAATAATCGTTTGTTTATTGAACTATTGCAGCAACCTCAAGGGGTAAATAAGGCACTAAAACTAATGAACCGATATGGCGTATTAGAGAGATATATTCCAGCATTTGGAAAGATTAGCGGACTAATGCAATATGATTTGTTTCATGCCTTTACGGTAGATCAGCATACATTGTTTGTTGTTCGTAATTTAAGACGATTTTTTGTTAGCGAATATGCTAACGAATTTATCTTGTGTAGTGAAGTTGCGGCAAAAATTAAGAAGCCAGAACTACTCTTATTAGGCGGATTATTTCATGATATTGCTAAGGGTCGGGGTGGTAATCATGCTGAGTTGGGTATGCATGATGCTAGTGAGTTTTGCAAGAGTCATCAGCTAAATTCTTTTGATACTAAAATTGTAGTAGGGCTTGTACAGAAGCATTTGTTGATGTCTAGTGTGGCTCAAAAGCAAGATATCGATGATCCTGTTATTATTAAAAACTTTGCCGATTCTGTAGGCTCTTTGGAGTTTTTAGAATATTTGTATTTATTGACTGTGGCAGATATACGCGCCACCAAAGATGATCTTTGGAATGACTGGAAAGACTCTTTGTTAAAAAAATTATTCAATCAGACGAAGCAATATTTAAGCGATGAAGTGAATACTTTATTGAGCAATAGTCAAAGAGCTAAAAACAATAAGGCTAAAGTTATTAAGGCTGCTATTGCGCATGGATTTGAGATGAAGTTTATCAATGGAATATTAGATAACTTACCTAAAGATTATTATCTTCGTTATGATCTGGACGATATTTTGTGGCATTTATCTTTGCAGTTAAATAAAAATTTACAAGAGATAACTGTTAGTTCAAAAATATCTGAAAGTAATGTAATGGATATCTTTATATTATGTAAAGACTTTAATAAATTGTTTTTCAATTTAGTTTCTGTTGTAGAGCAAATGGGAATGGATATCGTTGATGCAAAAATTTTAACCACTAAAAATGGTCAAGCGTACAACACAATTAGCGTTCTTAAAAGTGATAATTTAGCCGAATTGGATTTTCATCAGGCAATTAAAGAAGTGTTAATTTCGCCTGAATCTGGCGTTTCAAGACCTATACAACAGTTATCACATAAGTATTTTGATAATAAAACGCATATAAAATTTAGTGAAAATAAAAAATGGAATTTATCTCAAATAGAGATTAATACGCTTGATAGGGTGGGGGTTCTTTCAAATATTGCTTATGTGTTTTATAAGTTGGGCGTGTCACTTGTTAATGCCAGAGTATCCACTTTGGGTGGACGTGTTGAGGATGTTTTTTATATTCATAATGACCAGGGTAAGTTGTTAAATAAAGAGCAGCAGTTGGCATTGACAAAGGCTTTAGCAGAAAGATTGTAAAAGCCTAGTAATTGAATTAAATAGTGATATAATTCAATCATCACAGCAGTTCTGCTGTTTCTTTCTTATTTCAAATTATTTACAAAAAACCTATGAACGATAAAATTTTAGCAGTCACAGATGCAAGCTTTGAAGCGGATGTCATTAATTCATCACAAACCGTATTGGTTGATTTTTGGGCAGAATGGTGCGGACCTTGTAAGGCTTTAGCGCCGGTGTTAGATGAAATTGCCGATGAGTATGATGGAAAGGTTGTTATAGCCAAGGTTAATGTTGATGAAAACCAGCAAACGCCACCAAAATACGGAATCCGCGGCATCCCAACCATGCTTTTATTTAAGGATGGTGTGGTTGCAGCTACAAAAATGGGCGCTTTGTCAAAGGCAGAATTATGCGCATTTATTGATACGAACGTTTAATTAACTTTATGAAAAGTGTAAAACTAATAGCACTTTTCAAAAAACAACAATTCTTTGTAAGAAATTACAAAAACCCACTGGCAAATTCTTGCCAGGCCACAATGGAAAATTCATGAAACTATCAGAATTAAAAAAATCATCCCCAGAGGAATTATTAGAATTAGCCCAATCTTTAGGTGCAGAAAATATTTCTCGAGCAAAAAAACAAACACTTATCTTTATTATCTTAAAGGCTAAAGCGGCTAACAATGAAGAGGTCATTGGTGATGGTGTATTGGATGTATTGCAAGATGGCTATGGTTTTTTAAGGTCTAGTGATGATTCTTATACCTCTGGTGCAGATGATATTTATATTTCTCCCAACCAGATAAAGCGTTTTAATTTATCCATAGGTGATTTGGTGGCAGGTAAGATTCGCGCCCCTAAAAAGGGTGAGAAATACTTTGCCCTTGTTCAAGTATCTGAAGTTAACGGGGAAAATCCAGAGAGCGTGAGAAATCGCGTACCTTTTGCCTCATTAACTCCTATACATCCGAATGAGCGTCTAAATTTAGAAATTGGTAATGGCGGTACTGAAGATATTACTGCCAGAGTGATTGACTTGGTTGCACCATTCGGTAAGGGTCAGAGGGGTTTATTGGTTGCACCACCGAAAGCTGGTAAGACAATGATAATGCAAAATATTGCAACGTCTATTTCACGTAATCATCCAGATTGTGAGCTAATTGTATTGCTAATTGATGAGCGTCCAGAAGAAGTAACAGAGATGTCACGTACGGTTCGTGGAGAGGTGATCGCATCAACTTTTGACGAATCTGCTAAGCGTCATGTTCAAGTGGCTGAAATGGTCATTCAAAAAGCTAAAAGACGTGCTGAACAGGGTAAAGATGTCATTATTTTATTGGATTCAATTACCCGATTGGCAAGAGCCTACAACACCATAGCGCCTTCATCTGGAAAGGTGCTTACCGGTGGTGTAGATGCTAATGCTTTACAGCGACCTAAGCGTTTCTTTGGTGCGGCTAGAAATATTGAAAATGGCGGTAGTATTACGATTATTGCTACAGCCTTAGTTGATACCGGCTCTAAAATGGATGAAGTAATCTATCAAGAGTTTAAAGGAACTGGCAACATGGAATTGCATTTGGAAAGGCGTTTAAGTGAAAAGCGTATATTCCCTGCAATCAATATTAATGCTTCTGGAACACGTCGTGAAGAGCTAATTACTGATGAAAAAGAATTGCAAAAAATGTGGATTTTAAGAAAAATTCTCCACCCTATGGATACTGTAGAAGCGGCAGAATTTTTAATTGATAGATTAAAGATGAGTAAAACTAACGATGAGTTTTTCTCCTCCATGTCGCAAAAGAAATAAAACTTACTTTTTGCTTTATACTTGAATTATGAATTCGGTATTCTCTAAAGCTTTAAAACTTCAAAATAGCATTGTTGCAAAATATGTCATGCGTCAAGTATTGATGTTGTTAGCGGCAGTTTTTATTGTTATTGGATTGGTTATTTTTGGCAATCAGCTAGTATTAGTTATTAAGGAAAGTATAGAAGAGGGTATTCCAGTTGTAGATCTTCTACCCTTGGTTGGCTTTAATATGATTCGAGATGTGCCATTAATCTTATCTTTGTCTTTATTTTTAGCAATTATTTTAGCGATTAGCAAGCTCTATAAAGATTCAGAGGCTATCGTTATGAACTCTCTAGGCGTGGGAGATAAACACTTTATGGTGCTCATTCAGCCCGTGGTTCTTTTTATCTTTATCTTTATTTTATTCTTAACGACAGTTGCTGTTCCATGGTCAAAACAGCAGCGCAGTATGATTATGGATCGTAGTGAAAACGCATCCGAATTTTCTTTTATTAAAGAAGGCGAGTTTCAAGAATTTAAAAATGGAGAATTGGTTTTTTATGCCTCTAAGGTTAAGAATATAAAAAATAGTGCCAAGCAAAATATGGAGGAAATCTTTATTTATGCTGAATCAAGTGGTGATCCGATTATCACTTTGGCTAGTCAGGCTCAAAAATATACTGACGCTAGTAGTAAAAGCGTTTATCTTAGATTAAAGGATGGTGTTCGATATCACGGGTTTCCTTCGGATAAAAATAAAAAAATCTTAAATTTCGATCAGTATGATTTACAAATTATTGATGGTAGTAGACAAAGAAGTGCTAATGTATTGACAAAAATTGAGTCAAAGCCAACATTGGATATTTTATTCTCGAGTAATAATAAGGAGATAGCCGAATGGCAATGGCGTTTATCTCAGCCAATTAGTGTATTAATTTTATCTCTTTTTGGAATTTTACTGGGCAAATCATCCCCACGTGGGGGTAAGAATTTAGGTGTATTAACTGGTGTTTTGGTTTTTATTATTATTGGATTGGTTATTTTTGGCAATCAGCTAGTATTAGTTATTAAGGAAAGTATAGAAGAGGGTATTCCAGTTGTAGACCTTCTACCCTTGGTTGGCTTTAAAATGATTCGAGATGTACCATTAATCTTATCTTTGTCTACT
>JYMV01018540.1_pt1 | contig 24423 bp, 19 predicted proteins | sample 338911 | NCBI WGS metagenome assembly JYMV01 (sample SAMN03354496, study PRJNA234377) | hydrothermal vent metagenome | biome: Deep sea; feature: Hydrothermal plumes at the Eastern Lau Spreading Center, Western Pacific Ocean; material: Seawater | place: Tonga | collected 2009 | depth 2000 m m
CATCCCGCATTTCCCACATTCCTTCCAAAGTCCCCAGCGATGCGTTAAAATGGTTTTTTATAGAAAATGTGTAGGAAAGTTCGCCGCTGGTCGTAGATGTTGCTAGGCCTCTGGATGATGCCTGCTCAAACAAGATACCAACCGCACCAGTTACATCTGGGAAAGTGGATCCTTTTCCATAGTAGAAATCATCAAAACGTTCCTTAGAATAATACAATACGCCAATATTGTTCAGCGCTTCGGCATGGTAAGTCGCAAGTTTGTTGGTGAGATTGAATACATTTTCAGGTGTATTGGGGTTATTACGGCTAGGAATACCGGGTTGAAAAAAATATGTTCTGTCTTTACCCATTTCATGGAAGTCCACCACCACTTGTGGTCGCCAGTTATAATATAATTTTAATCTACCTTGGGACTCGGGTTGAGTTGCCGGCAGCCAATCCCGATTCAGATCATACAGATAATGGTTCGTTCTTCCCCCAGGCCAGGGCTGGTTATGTTCCCGATCATTCAAATCAATTGTTGGTACATGGCCACGGTTACCATTAGCCCAGTTAGCAAAACGATCACGCCCGTCCGGGTTCAACATTGGGTCAATAATTAATACAATATTTTCAAGATAATTTCTTATAGCAATACTGGAACCAGCACTGAGATGGTCTTCGTCACCATGTATGGAATAGCCAAAATAAGCGACGACGGGCATCTTTTTGATTTTCTTATTGGATACTTTTTTCGGATCAGATGAAAGTTTTTGGTTATTGGCCTGAATTTCACCCAGTATTTTCTGGTTGTCAGCACTGGTTACAATAGCATGGATCAATCGCCGGCCTTCGTGCGTGCGGCCATGCTCATTGAAAATGACCCTGTCACTGGTAGCAGCTACTGCTTCAAAGTAATCAATAATTTGATCTGTCCTTGTGTGTTGCTCTCCAATACTGTGACCAAACACTTCTTTCGGCAGTGGTATGGCATCATCAAATGTAGTCTCAGCAATATCCAATGGGAGCTGAATGAAATTATCCTCTGCCTGCAACCTAGGAAATAAAATACCCAGTATGAGGATGATATTTTTAATTACTGTAATCATAATTCTGTTTCATGAATTTAAAGTTTGTACTATGAAGTTATTTCGCGCGGAATATAAGGTTCTTTGATGAGTTCTAAAAATTTATCACATGCGGTACTTAATTATAATTGAAAACGTTAAACGACAAAAAAGCCCATTATAATCAAGAATAAATCAGGATGTAGTACTGTGCTTTTATGTATAATATGTTTAATGTAAATTCAGCGCCGTTATGGACCAATATAATCCAAAAAATCGATTTTTAATTCATGGCTAACGAGCCTCGATTTACTCGTAGTATTGTAAGACTTAACTATAAACAAAGCGAATGCACCTATCCAGGTGCATTTTTATTTTTATATGGAAAGATAGTATATGATTGAGGTTTCCCAGTTAGTGGAACTTCAGGCTGTGGACACGCAACTGCAGGATTTAAATGAACTATTAGGTGATTTACCCAAAAAAGTAGACAAATTGCGCCAGGAGGAAGAGTCGCTGATTAACGCGGTGGATAAGGGAAAAAATCGTTTAAAGGAAATTAAACTAGCATTAAATAAAGCCGAGCACCGTATGGCTGAAATAAAACAAAAGATCGATAAACTGAAAGATCAGTTATCCCTGGTCACATCCAATAAGCAGTACGATGCTCTGACTCAGGAAATAGAATACCTCAAGCAAGAAATGGATGAAGTTGAACTTGAAGATCTTGAATTGGAAGAAGAAAAAGAAACATTGCAGAATGATCTTCAGGAAAAAGAAGAGAATCTTGAGTCGCTAAGTGAAAATCTAAGCACACGCAGAGATAGACTCGAGGATCTAATTGCTGAGTCGGCGGATAAAAAATCTGAGTTGGAAAAAGTGCGAGAAGAAAAATCAATACATATTGATCCATCTTTATTAGGTAGATATATGCGCATTAGAGATGCCCGGGATGGTCTTGCAGTAGTGACTCTTGATGGGAATTCCTGTAGTGGATGTGGATTTGTAGTGCCTACCCAAAGTGTGTCTTTTATTCGGAAAAAAACTTTGCTATATAATTGCGATATTTGCAGTCGCTTCCTTTATTTCGATAAATAGATAACCAGTATATTACCTGTAAACATTTCGTCCTTGGTTTTTCCGATTTAGTCCTTTAATCTTCGCGGCTTTTTGACAGTCTGAGTTGATCGAGTGGTTACTCTGAATTTCAGAGAGGAAAGTCCGAGCACCGCAGGACAAGGTGCCTCCTAACAGGAGGAATCCACAAGGATATGGAAAGTGCAACAGAAAGTAAACCGCTGATGGATTTGCTAGCGCAAATCACAAGTAAGGCTGAAAGGGTGGTGTAAGAGACCACCAGTCTCTCGGGCAACCGGGAGAGCTTGTAAACCCCACCTGGTGCAAGATCGAATAAGCTTCCAGATGTTGTTCGCATCATTATGAGAAGCGGGTAGTTCGCTTGAGGCGATCGGTGACGATTGTCCCAGATGAATAACCACTGACCCCTGATTTATCAGTGGGAGACAGGACTCGGCTTATAGATTTTCTCAGACTGTCAATTTTTATAACTCAGATTTATTATATTTCAGATTATTTTCTTTTCTACCAATTATATAGATTGACATGCGTTGGGTATTTCAAGAGCCAGATAAAAAACTTGTAGAAAAACTGCAGTCTGAGTTTGATACTTCATCTGCTATTGCTGTTACCATGGCCAACCGTGGCATAACATCAAGGGAATCATCCCGAGATTTTTTTGAGCCTACATTGGGCCAGTTACATGATCCATTTATTATGAAGAATATGGATCAAGCAGTTGCAAGAATATTGACGAACATTCGAAGCGGTCAACCTATTATGGTTTTTGGAGATTATGACGTTGATGGTACCACCGCAGCATCGATACTTTATTTATCACTGACTGATTTTGGCGGGGTTGTAAATACGTATATACCGCACCGGGAGCATGAAGGTTATGGTCTGTCAAATAAAGGTATTGATGCTGCAGCCGAGCAGAATATTGATCTGATCATCACCTGTGATTGTGGAATTAACGCTGTTGAACAGGTTGCTTATGCCCGTGAAAGGAGTATTGATGTAATCATCACAGATCATCATATCCCAGATAACAGGCTACCTGCTGCAGTGGCGATTCTAAATCCAAATCAATCTGATTGTGATTACCCATTTAAAGGACTTTGTGGCGCCGGGGTCGCGTTTAAGTTAGCTTGTGGAGTAAGTAAAAAATTAAATTGGCCATTGAAAGATTTATTGTCTTTGCTGGATCTGGTTACTTTAGGTACTTCCGCTGATATGGTACCCATATTAGATGAAAATCGTGTGATTGTAGCCAAGGGTTTAGAATTAATAAATGATGATCCTCGTCCAGGATTGAGGGCACTCTTGAAAACATCCGGTTTATTAGACCGGGATATTGATGTTGGTAATCTTATATTTGGTGTGTCGCCCAAAATAAATGCTGCTGGTCGGCTGGGCGATGCGAACAGGTCTGTTGAGCTACTAACCACGAAAAATAAATTTTTGGCAGCTGATCTTGCCAGCAATCTTGATGAAGAAAATCACCGTCGTCGGGATATTCAAAAAAAAGTTGTTAATGAGGCCTTGCTGAAAGCCAAAACAGAATCGGATCTCTCCCGGGATCGGGCCATTGTTCTGGCTGAATATGGCTGGCACCCAGGTGTAATTGGAATAGTTGCGTCGCGGATCAAGGAAGAATTTCACCGGCCAACAGTAATTATAGCTATTGATAATGACGGAATTGGTAAAGGTTCGGCGCGAAGTATAACTGGGTTTGATTTGTACGAGGCATTAACAGAAGTAAGTGATCATTTAAAGAATTATGGTGGTCATCCAATGGCCGCCGGATTGACACTATCAGAAGAAAAATTCGAGGATTTTAAGAAAGCATTTCTTAGCTTTGCTGAATCAAACCTTAGCGAGGAAGATATGGAACCTAGACTGAAGCTTGATGCAGAAATACAGCTTAATGATATTAATAGTAGATTCATGCGTTTTCTGGAATTATTAGGCCCTTTTGGCCCTGGAAACATGCGGCCAAAGTTTGCAGCAAGAAACCTTAAAGTTGCTGGTAATCCTCGTATAATTGGAAATGGTAATCATATCCGTTTCAGAGTAAAACAGGAACGGACCTCTTTCCCAGCAATTGGGTTTAATTTATCTGAACATTATGAAGATTTGATTAATGGTAGTTCAGTTGATTTAGCGTTTGTGGTAGAGGTGAATGAATGGCGCGGAAAAAGTACCATTCAACTAAATTTAAGGGATATTAAACAGGCTAATAGTACATGAATCGTGCAAAAATCACAGGAATAGGATTTCATGTACCCGAAAGAGTAGTGACCAATCAAGATCTGGAAAAAATAATGAATACCAGTGATGAATGGATCAAGGAAAGATCTGGTATCACTGAGCGGCACTGGGTTGAAGAAGAAAGTAACGCTTCTATATTAGCTATTGAAGCAGCAAAAAATGCCATGGTAGATGCTGGTATAACAGCATCTGACGTTGATCTAGTTATTTGCGCTACCTTAACATCTGATTATTTCTTTCCCGGTATAAGTAACCAGTTGCAGCATGCCCTCGGGATGCGAAAGATAGGCGCTTTTGATATTAAAGCTGCTTGCTCTGCTTTTGTATATGCACTTTCTATTGGCGATCAATTTATTCGAACCGATCAATACAAAACGATTTTGGTAGTAGGGGCCGAAGTACAATCCACAGCTTTGGATCTATCTGATGAGGGTCGAAACATTTCTGTTTTATTTGCTGATGGTGCGGGGGCTGCGGTCCTCCAGACAAGCAATAATGAAACAGGTATTTTATCTACCCATTTGCATTCTGATGGGAAATATCTTAAGGAACTGTGGTGTGAAGCACCCGGCACGTCAAATAATCCCCGTCTCTCAAAAAGAATATTAGATGAAGGTAAACATCTCCCCTACATGAATGGCCGAGAAGTGTACAAAAATGCTATTGTAAGATTCCCCCAGGTCATTCAAGAGGCACTGGATACAAATAATTTAACTATAGATGATGTTGCCCAAATAATACCACATCAGGCCAATAATCGAATTAGTGAAGCAGTAGCAAGGCGAATGGGGATAGGGATGGATAAGGTTTTCAGCAATATCAAATACTATGGCAACACCACTGCAGCATCAATTCCAATTGCCATGTGCGATGCTCGTGATAAAGGATTATACGGTCCTGATGATATTATTATCCTAGCCGCATTTGGAGCAGGATTTACCTGGGCATCTGCGGCTATCCGTTGGTAATACCCTGGTAAATAGTCGTAATTTTCACTATTGAATATTTATTAACTAAAAATGGATAAACTTTTCTTTTCAGAAGAACACACAATGTTAGTAAAGATGGTAGCTGACTTTGCAAGATCCGAAATCGAACCTGTTGCTAGAGAATTAGATCGCGAAAGTCGTTTTCCTAAGGATATAATCACCAAGATGGGAGATCTAGGGCTGATGGGAATCCCGGTTCCGGAGCAATACGGTGGTGCCGGTATGGACACTGTGGCCTATTCAGCAGCAATTATGGAATTAGCCAAAGCTGATGCCTCAGTGGCGATTACTGTGGCAGCCCACACATCCTTAGGCACAATACCTATAGTTCTTTCAGGTTCAGAAGAACAGAAACAAAAATATGTACCAAAACTAGCATCAGGTAAGATGCTGGGTGCATTCGGTCTAACAGAACCGGATGCGGGTAGTGATGCGGGGGCAACGAAAACAACTGCTGAGAAAAATGGAGATGGTTACATAGTAAATGGCGGAAAAATATTTATAACGAATGCTGGTGTAGCGGGTATTTTAAGTTTTACAACACAGATAGTTGAAAATGGTGAAAATAAGGGGATAGGTGCTTTTGTTGTGCCTACAGGTATAGATGGTTTAACTATTGGGCCACCGGAAAAAAAGATGGGTTGGAAAGCTAGTGATACGCGACAATTGTTCTTTGAAAATATGTCTGTGCCCGAAACCAATATGATTGCTGAACCAGCTGAGGGATTCAAAACGTTCCTAAAGACACTCGCTGGTGGCCGCATATCTATTGCTGCATTGGCAGTTGGTACCGCTGAAGGTGCATATGAAAGAGCATTACGCTATTCTAAGGAACGTTCTGCCTTTGGCAAGAAGATACATCAGTTCCAGCCCATCGGTTTCAAATTAGCGGATATGGCTACCCAGATTGAGGCTGCGAAACTGCTTACATTCCATGCTGCCTGGAAAAAAGATCAAGGATTAGATTTTATTAAGGAAGCTGCCATGGCAAAGTTATTTGCCAGTGAAGTAGCGATGAAAACTACAACGGATGCTATTCAAGTTCATGGTGGCTATGGCTATGTAAAAGACTATGATGTAGAGCGATATTTCCGAGATGCAAAGGTACTTGAAATTGGTGAGGGCACAAGTGAGATCCAGCGCTTGATTATTTCCAGGGAAATATTGAAAACAATAGAGGATGTAGTTTGAAAAGAATGAACTACAACCAATCCATTGTAAATAGATCTAAAGAATTTTTTAAACAAAACTGGCCTCAGATAATTATACTCATAGGCCTAACTATTATTTTGTCGTTATTTTTCCAGAGCGGACGCTCGTTGCAATATAGTTATAATATTGATGACATCGCCCGCGAGCCAATTATTGCGCCATTCAATTATCCAATACTCAAATCGCAAGAGAAACTCGAAGCCGATTTGAGCGAAGCACTAAAGTCAGAGCCCTTTATATTCAACAGAAAGCAGGATATTGTTGATGTGCAGTCATCCAAAATAACAAACTTTTTCATCTTGGTTAAGGATATTCGTACAGCCAACAAGAATTTACTTAATTCCAGAAATTTGGTGTATGATTATCGTTACACCGAAAAATTTCAGGAAGCGAAATCGATGGCCACAGCAGATAGCGCCTATCTTGCGGAACGGGTCAATACATTCTACAGCCACTATTCTTTTGCGCAAGATAAAGCTGATTGGAATCAGTTCTTAAAACCTGTAACACAGGGAGGCCCTGAATATTCTTTACAAGATTTTGAAGATGAAATTCTACAAATCTGTCGTAATCGCTGGGCCATAGGAATCCTCGATATACAAAAATCTAAAGTCATCAGTCTCGATTTAGCAGTGGACCAGGGAGATATTCCAACCCTATATAAACCAGGTGAATTGAATGATTTGAATCAGGCTTGGACTGAAGCCAGAGTGGAGATCACCAAACTTTACAGTGATGAAACAGATGTGCGTCGTGATTTGGGATATGACCTGATCATTGAGTTTATGAAACCCAATTTGATTTATGATAAAGAGACCACGGAGCGCCGGCAGGAAGCGCAACAAGACAGGGTCCCGCGCAGCCAGGGAATTGTATTGAAGGATGAAATGATTGTGAATGCAAATCAACGTATTAATCAAGAGGATCTGCAAAAACTCCGTTCACTCGCAGTTGAAATTAGCAAAGAGAACCGCACACTTGGTCTGAAAGAATCTTTCATAACGTACCTCGGTCGTTTATTTGTTATCGGTATTGTCGTCTCTTTTTTCTTTACATTTCTATTAACCTATAGATCCTATGTGTTTCAAAAATGGCGTATGGTTTTAGTGATCGGATTGATTTATGTATTTGAAGTGGTTATAGCAAATTTATTTGTTTATCAACTTGGATTTTCAGAGTTCTTAATACCGGTATCAGTGGCTGCAATGCTCCTCACAATTTTATTTGATGCTCGTATTGGATTCATGGGGACTACTTCTATCGTTCTGTTAGTTGGTATTATGATTGGGAATAATCTAGAGTTTATTGTAACCGGTTTATTCACTTCATCCGTCGCCGTATACACTGTTCGCCGTATCCGAACAAGAAGCAAGTTTATTACAGCTATATTTGCTCTAGCGGGGGCGAGTGTAATCTCCGTGCTTGGCCATGGTTTGTATATGGGACATGAGTTGAATACCATGGGCATTGACCTGACTTATTTGGTTGTTAATAGCATTTTCGCTCCGATTATTACTTATGGACTCATTATCATACTGGAAGTTTCATTTGGCATAACAACTAACTTGGCATTGATTGAACTGCTTGATTTCAATCACCCGTTGCTGAAGCGTTTACAGCAAGAAGCAAATGGCACCTTCAACCACAGTGTAGTTGTCGGCAATCTTGCCGAAGCGTGTGCCGATGCCATTAAGGCACAATCACTGCTCTGTCGAGTTGGAGCGTATTATCATGATCTTGGAAAAATGGAACGCCCTGAATATTATATTGAGAATCAGTTTATGGGTGAGAATAAGCATGATACACTAACGCCAGTTATGAGTGCGAAAATTATACGTAAACATGTGGATGACGGGCTCAAACTGGCTAATGAATATGGTTTACCTAATATCGTTAGTGATTTCATCCCAATGCATCACGGCACATCACGAGTAGAATATTTTTATAGGATGGCAAGAGAGCAGGCAACAGATCCAGATAAAGTAGATGATAGTGCTTTTCGGTACCCAGGACCAAAGCCGAACACAAAAGAAACAGGGATACTGATGATCTGCGAAGCTGTTGAAGCAGCTGTCCGATCTATTAAGGACCGGGATATATTAAAAATTGAGGCTATGGTAAATAAAGTGATCAAGGCACGTGTGGATGATGGGCAACTTGATGAATGCCCTCTTACTCTTGATGATTTGACACGAATAAAAGGTACTGTCGATGGGAATACAGGAATGATCCCCGTCCTGCGGGGTATCTATCATATTCGTATAGAATATCCAGAAGATGATTCGTTACCAGCCAGCGTATGATCAACGTAAGTGTTGAGATTGATCCGGCGCTTGAAGGCCCTGATCCAAAACAATCAAAAAAAATACTAAGATCCATTCTGGAAACTGAATCAGTAGTTGATAGTAAAATAAACCTTATTTTCGGCGATGATAAATTACTCAGCAATTTGAAAATTGAATTTTTCAATTATGATCATTTAACTGATGTCATTGCTTTCCGGATAAATGATTATAGTAAGGCTGAGGTGGAAGGAGAAATATATATTAGCTTAGCGCGTGCTATTGAAAATGCTGAAAAATATGGTGAACCGTTATCAAAGGAATTGGCAAGATTAATAATCCATGGCGGTTTGCACTTGCTGAATCGTCGAGATGAGACAGAGGATGAAAAAAATAAGATGACAGCCTTGGAGGATAAATATCTACAACAAGTAGAGTGGAATAATTTGATTTAAGGTTATGAGTAGTAAATCAACAGGGAAACGCTTTGAAGAACTTGTTACTATTGTTGAACGATTAAGAGCGCCGGATGGTTGTCCCTGGGATAGAGAGCAAACCCCAGCTTCGCTACTACCTTATTTGCTGGAAGAAACTTATGAAGTTATTGAAAGTGTTGATGATAGAAACTGGGAAGTGTTAAAAGAGGAATTAGGAGATTTGATGCTGCACGTTGTTTTTCAAGCATCCATTGCAACGGATAGTGAGAGATTTAATATCGATGAAAGCCTGAAAAAAGTTAATGAAAAATTGGTCCGACGTCATCCCCATGTATTTGGGGATACTAAAGCCGATGCCGCTTTTAATGCGAAGCAAAATTGGGAAGCAGAGAAGCAAAAAGAAAAGAAACGGGACTCTCGGTTGGATGGTGTACCGGTAACTTTACCAGGATTGGTTCGGGCACAGCGACTGCAAGAAAAAGCGGCCTATGTTGGCTTTGACTGGGAAAAAATAGAATCTGTATGGGAAAAAGTGTACGAGGAATTGGAGGAAATAAAATTAGCCCAACAGAAAAATAATAAGGACTTGTTAGAGGAAGAGATCGGAGATACTATTTTCGCATTGGTTAATTTGGCAAGGTTCATGGGAATACCTGCAGAAGATGCACTTCGAAAAACCAATAATAAATTTATAAATCGTTTTAAAATGATTGAAATGGAGCTAAAAAAAAGAGGTAAAACATTGGAAGAATCTTCACTGGATGAAATGGACAAGATTTGGAATACAGTGAAGAAAAAGTCTTAATTACTTTTTTCTAGCCGACAGCCTTATTGGGCAGTTAAATCACAATACCCTTATCTTCTGTTACCCATAATAGATTATAAGAATAAATCAGGCATCAATACAGTCATCCCCATGTATTGTTACTATGAGCCTGCGGCTACCACCACGGTTACGGTGTTCGCATAAATATATCCCCTGCCAGGTTCCTAGATTGAGTTGTCCATCAGTGATAGGAATACTTATCGATGATCCCAGTATAGATGATTTCAAATGTGCAGGTATATCATCGGATCCTTCCATAGTGTGTATATAGTAAAGTTGATCTTCTGGTACCATATGATTGAAATGGGATTCAAAATCTGTCCGTACGCTGGGGTCGGCATTTTCATTAATGGTGAGCGAAGCAGATGTATGTTTTATAAATATATGCAGTAACCCATTTTTAATTGTTTTAGTAACCGGAATACTATTTAGTATATCGTTTGTGATTAAATGAAAACCGCGCGGTTTAGCTGGTAGTGAAATCTCTTTTTGAATCCACATATTATAGTGGTTTATTCATCCAGATACGGGTATTAGAACTGGATGTTTTTTCAATTCTACTGGTTATTTGAAATCCACGGTTTATTGCAAGTGCTAGCATTGCTTTGTGTTTTTCTCTGGTTTGCATCCTAATAGAGTTATATCCGTTCTTCTTTGCCCAGGTATCCTGGTGATCAGCCAGGTTATTAGCAATACCTTTTCTACGATAATTTGGCAGGACGCCGCCCATCCAACTGTAAAATGATCCGTCAGAATATCTTTGGTAACCAATTTTAAAGGCAATTGGATTATGATCATCATATGCTGTCAAAATATGATGGGAAATACCTTGCAGACGTTTTGAATATTCTGGCATTTCGTAAGGATCTTCAAAATCTGGTATTGTGAATGAAACCATAACTGCATCATTAAGCTTGCCTTCATGGATAAAAAAATTTTCCATTATGTTTTACGTTCTTTTTTTCTTGCAGCAGGGAAAAGAATATTATTTAGTATTAATCGGTACCCCGGTGAATTTCTATGTAAAGATAGATCAGTAGGCGGATCTCCAACAAAATGTTGATAATCTTCTGGATCATGTCCGCCTAGAAACGTATATGTGCCTTGGCCAAAATTGCCATGCAGGTATTTGACCTGCGGGGAGGCCGGGTCTTCCCCCATTATTACTACGTGCTTTTTGATGTGCTCGCGGTGAAAACCAGTAGTCTGCCCCATAAATCCTTTGATAACTGTTACATGATTTTGGGTTAACATCGTTGGGACAGGATCATATTTTGCAGAAAATTCGAATAAGGTAAAATAATCAGCTTCAGCACCGCGTGTCACCGGGTTATGACTTGGCGGGAAATCAATATCTGAAAATTCATAAACCATTGGATCTGTCATAAGTGAAAAATTGGTGAATGCGAAAGTTTTTTTATAATCAAGTTTTGAGTCGACATTTGACGTGATCGGTGTACCGTCAAAAACATGATGAGCAGCATCAATGCCCTCCTCGGCTAAGGCAATATCATAGGTATCAGTGGCGGAACACATAGCAAAAAGGAAGCCACCGTTTCCTACATAGACACGAATCAAACGAGAAAGCGCTTTTTTTTGTTCGTGAACTGTAAGAAAACCAAGGCTTCTAGCCATGGCTTCGAATTTTTCTTTTTGCTCAATGTACCACTGTGCTGTGTGATAATTCCGGTAGAATTTGCCGTATTGACCAGTAAAATCTTCATGGTGGAGATGTAACCAATCATATTTTTCTAATTCACCTTGAAATACTTCCTCATCCCATAGGGTTTTATAGGGCACCTCGGCATAGGTTAAGGCCAGTGTGACAGCATCATCCCATGGCTGTTTATTTTGGGGAGTATAGATGGCGATTCTAGGCGCCTTTTCCAATAGAACGATATCCATGTTATTTTGCTCGATTTCGGTATAAATATCTAAAACACCATTGGCTGTTATTCGATTAAAACTCACCCCGCGTATTCTGCATTCTTGCGCTATAGGTGAATAATAATCTATTAGAAATGAACCACCACGATAATTTAATAACCACTCAATGTTTATATTTTTTTCCAGTGTCCAAAAAGCTATTCCATAGGCCTTTAAATGATCTTTTTGGATCTGATCCATTGGTATTAATAGCTTATCGGCAGCCACAACAAGTTGTAGAAATGAAATAACGATAATTACCGATCGTTTCATTTAGCTTTCCACTACGTTTTTCAACTGCCGCATGTGCATCCTTACTGGTTCAGCCAGCATGGACATGGGGTAGGACTCTAATAAATTATTATAAAATTTCATTGCCTTGTCAATGTCGCCATAGAACTGTTCATTAATTTCACCCTGGATTGTAATTCCTTGTGGAGCAAATGGTGTTTCTTGTAATAATTGTGCAATATTTAACGAAATGCTTACATCTTCCAATAATAACCTTAACAGACATTCTCGAAGCATCACTATGGGCAAGATAGATACATCCGGGTAATTTTCCCTTATGAAGGCCAACATTTCAGCTGCTTCTACTAACTTATACTGCTGCAGCAATCTCTCTGCAATTGAGTATTGTACTAACGCTTCCTTATCTGTTTCACTACCAAAGGTGTAATGCTGCGCAATAATATCCTGCAATTCCATTAAATCGTTAAAATACTTATCGTTCGGCAAGGCATTTACGATCACGGAATCTAGAACTGTTTTAGCTGTATCAATTGTACCTGTTAAAAATGTTAAATGGATTTCTTTCATCGTAAATGGGCTGATACTGGTATTCTTTTCTGTTCGATGCTGCAACTTAAAATGGTTGCGGGCGGCTTTTAAATTTCCTTCTGCGATAAAAGTCTCTCCAATACGGAGTAGAATATTTTGCCGAAGATTTTTATCTGGACGTGATGCCAACGCAGATAAATAAGAAGTGCGGGCCCCATCAAAGTCTCGTGTGATCTTGAATTGAATTTCACCAAGTCGAAAATGTGCCTTTGGCGAGAATGATGAAGTAGGCAGTTCCTGCAAAACTCTTTGGTAAAGTTTGAATGTTCTTTCGAGTGATTCACGAGATCTCGGGGAAATCTGTAGAAATTCGTTTTTGAAAAACAAATTATCTGGGTAAAAAGCAACTAGTGAATTGTTCAGAGTTTTAGGCAATAATTGATCTTCATATGTTTTACCCAGGCCTAATAATGCTTCTCCAATTATTTTTGGTGGTAGTTCTAATTCAAGATCTAGAAGTTCCTGATAAGCTTCGATACTCAAATCATATTGACTTTCCTTGCGTAAATTTCCAGCAATTAATAGCCAACGTTTAAAATCTGCATTGTTGTGCAGCCCCATCGATCGATGAGTACTTAGTGCCTCATTGTAGCGACTGGTCTTAAAATAATATCCTGCCAATAATTTATCGATAATCACATGGTTATTTTCTAGAGCAGAAACAAGTTTCTTTTCTATTAGCAGGTGATTTTCAGGATCGTCACTCATTAGCAACACACGATCAGTCACAAGCTTTTCTTGGTGCGGATGCTCTATGATGTAAATCAAATATTCGTCTAGCGCACGATCATAAGTTTGCCTTGAGTAGTAATAATTTGCCAAATCTAGGGCCAGAATATCTTTTTGCCCTAATTTGCTTCTGCCACGTTTAACTAATCCTTCCATTTCTTCAGTTAATCCAAGCCGACTAAACGTATGCACTAACATCCTGTAAATACTTGTGTGGGTACCATAGGTGGTTTCAAAATCATGCCAAATCTTAGCAGCCCTTTTTTTATCATCTTTTAGAAATACTATTTCACCGAGCTCTATATAGGCCTGCAGATCATTGGGGTTCAGATTGATCCAAACTTCAACTAATTTAGCTGCTGACTCTAGTTCTCCAGTCCGTTTAAGTATTTCCTTCAGGCGCTGGTAGGCCTGCCGGTTCCTAGGGTTTTCCCTAAGCATATCTTCGTAAAGGGTACGAGCCCGCTCGAGATCGCCTTTTCGCTCCATTAATAATGCATTCTGGATTAAATTTCTTCCTTGAGGCACTACCGTAATTTGTGCAAAAAGAATACTGCAACTGATGATAATAATTGCTTTATTCATTGAATGTTGTATCTGTTGGTATTATCTGTTCTTCTGATTGAATTAGTGCGTTGAAATAACGACGAATCATGGTTTGATAATCACGAGAATAACCCGCTTTCAATGATTGATTTAATGCTTCCATAGCTAGGCTTCTGCGTTGACCATAATCCACAGGTAATCCAGATGGGCCTTCATACACAATTGCATTAGCTGGTTCTGCTTTCCTTTCTTCTTTAAAGCCCCGCTGCGTCAATGATTTCTGACTATCGAGCATTCGTGAGAGAATTCGTTGTTGGCGTTGTTTTGTGCGTTGCTGATATCTCTTATTTTGAAAATCTTTGATCACTTCATCGATATCTTCCGCAATACCGCCCAGGTCCCCTAAACCTTGCTCACCAGACTGCCTTGTTTCACTCATTAATTGCTGTAAACTTTTTTGAACTTGCCGTTGCTGCTTCAGTAATCGTTGCATAAGACTTCGCTGCGCAGCGGCAAATAACTGACCGAACGCCAGTTGCATACTCTGATCATTGATTCCCTGTTGCCGCCCAGATATTTCTTGCATGCGCTGCAGGAACTGCTCATATCCGCTTGCTGACCCGGATGCTTGCATTTTGTTCATAGCTTGATATACTGCTAAAACAGCCTCGTTTAAGGATGTCATCGCAGATTGCTGGCTATTTGCAGCTCCGCGTCCATTACGTTTAGTCAGTTTTTTCTTGGCTTCTTCCATCTGGGCATTGGCCATACCAATTCCTTTTCCCATCTGCGGCGTGACCGCGAATGTTTCTTTTGATAAATCCATTAATGATGACATGATTTTCATCAATTGGTCTTGAGCAAACTGCTGTTGCCCTGCCATAGCAGCAAGTCTTTGGGAATTTTTCGGCATTGTTCTGGTGCTTTGTTCTAAGGATTCCTGCAGTTTTGATAGTTCAAGTAAATCGCGCATTACTGTTTGAAATTTTCCCGCCATTTCTTTTGTGGTTTGATCTTGAAACTGGCTTTGAATATCTGCAACCATGAATTGAAGATTCTCCAAGTTTTCCAGGGATTCAGCACTTTTTTGTTGTGCTTGCTGTATTCGTTGTTTTTGTAACTGTCGAGCAGTTTGGCTTAAACTAGATTCTGTCTGATTAGTAAGGTGGTCCTTTTCAAGATTTTCCAAGGCAGCAGCAGACTCGAGATCAAACTCCTGCATTGCTTCAGCTGCTTCTTCCATTACATCCCGAATATTTGAAAACTCTTCGCTATTGCGCTGTTCTTCATGGCTAAGTCGAGCAATAGTAGCAGGATCTGTTTGTTCATCTAGAGTTTGGATATTCTCATTTACAATTCTTTGTTGTTCTACCAATTGATTCATTCTTTGTATTGTTTCATCCAGTTTTTGCTCAGCTTTGATGCGGCGAAATATATCAAGGAACCGATCAAGCTGTTGTTCTACTTGATCTAGATTAGATGAAAGTTTTTCCATTGCATCCATAATATCTTTCATATCCATTTTTTCTAACGCATCTTGAAAGGCATTTAAATCAGTCATTAACTCCGGGTTTAATATTTCATTTACCAATTCCTGGAGTTCTTTGAATTTCCGCATAAGGTCGTCCGAGAAAAGGCTGTTCTTTTCCGCAGATTGATTTATTGCTTCCATTGATTCTGCTAGTTTTTTCAGTGCATCAGCTTCTTGTTGAACTTGTGCCAAGGTTTCTTCCATTTGTTGTTGCTGGTCCCAGTCTAAACGATCTGACTTCAGCATTTCCAGTTTCATATTTTCCAATTGTTCTTGAATACCTTCAATTTCCTTGGAATGCATTATTAATTCATCGATCACTTGATCTTCTTTTTCTTCCATGGCAGTAAATAAATCACCTAATGATGGTACTCTGGCAATGAATGTACTGGAGATTGATTTTTTTGGACCTGAAACTTCATCGTTATCATAAACCTCAAAATGATAATGCACTTCATCCTCTGGCATTAGTCCAAGTTCAACCAGGTTCCAAATTGTTTTGACCTCCTGCGAAAGATCAGTTGAGTTTTCAATGGATATTGGAAAAATTGAAATTAAGGATTCATCTTCAATGTAACTGGGCCTTTTAATTTCATATCCGACTTGAAGGGTGCTAAACCCAAAATCATCCTCGATTTTTAAGTGAATCGGTATTAACTGATCAGTTCCAAGTTCCACAATTGGTGCAGGCTGAATTACGCTCATTTCCGGGTTTAGATCTGGCAGGATCTGTAAGTGGAAAGGAATAGGATTTTGGTTGGTTATTCCACGATTATCCTCCAATTCTATTTTCAGCAAGGCATCCCTATTGAAAATAAAACCTCCAGCTGCGCGCTTCCCACGAATGGTTAAGGGGATCTTTTCATTATCAAGTTTCAGAAACCCCTTATTTAATGGTCGGTTACTTTTTAAATCAATTCTGACAGTAGATCCTTTTAACCCTTTTACATCAGCTTGATTTCCTTTCTGGATATTTGCCGACAAACCAGAGTAGTCTGGAGGGATTACCGTAATGGAAAATTCTTCCATAATTGGTCGATCTGTTACAGATATGTAATAATCAGGTGAAACAACTTTTTTCCAGGCCTGCCAAAAATGATTTGCTGGAGAAAATGCCCTATAACGATAATCCTGGTAGACTTCTTCCATTAAGTGCGTATATCTGCCATTAGTGTCTGGTTTCACTGCCAAAAGAAGTGCTGTATCCTTTGTACTTGGAATCAATTCCAAGAATATTGAATCAGGTAAAAGGCCACTTATTTCGAAACTAAGTGGAGTGGAATCACCACCTAATAAATGAATATTGCGCGTAATACCTGTTATAGAAAATGGTTTTGGCACCTCAAACTCGTGTTTTGGATGGCCCCAGCGAGTTAGGGCATTGCTGCTTGAATCCCAAAATATTATTACCATTAGGCTACCCAAGAAGAGTATGCTCAGGGAAAATACTTTCCAATTATCAGCGCGTTTAGCGGGAAATAACTTTTTAAGATTTATTCTTTTTAATTTATTTGAAATTCGCTGGATATAGCTCTTGCTTAATGAATTTGATGTATAGCTGTTTTCTGATTGTTCCAGTTGGTAGGCATTGATTACAACGTCACTTTTTGGAAAAGCCAATTTACCAGCCGCTCGGGCAAGTTTTGACCAAGAATAGCGTTTAATCTTATTCTGCTCGATAAGTGCGTTAACTATAAATAGACTAACGGTACCTGCAACAATTAGCCCAGCGATTATTTTTAATGTTATCAGTCGAATCGCACTGGAAAGGTAGAAGACAGCTTCGACTCCTATTGTTATGAATAAAATTAATAGAATGAAAGCATATGCTGCCCAGGCCAGTGTAATGAGATCATTTTGCACTGCTTCTCTGCGGATACGTTTCAGGTGGTTGGCAATTGAAGGCATTTTATTGCGTAAGTGCAAAATAAATAATATTGACACCCATTTGTAGAGCAGCTGCTCTTAATTCTGGTGGATCATTATGGACCTCTTCGTCTTCCCAACCATCGCCTAGATCTGATTCATAGGAATAAATTACCATAATACGATCTCTATCATAGAGTGCAAATAGTTGCGGCGGTTTGCCATCGTGTTCATGAATTTTTGGCAATCCATTAGGCATATCAAAATATGAATGAAAAACTGTATGATCATGTGGTAACTCCACAAAATCGCGGTCGGGGAATACCCGTTTCATTTCTCGTCGAAAGGATGTATTGAATCCATAATTATCATCTGCATGGAGAAATCCGCCTCCCATAAGATATTCACGTAGCTGAATGATTTCATCATCTGTGAATCGAACATTTCCATGCCCAGTCATGTAAAGATATGGATGACCTCGCAATTCTTTTGCGGTAAGTTTTATCCTATATTCACCATGGGCGGCCTTGATCAACGTATTCTTTGTCAAATAGTTAAGTAAGTTTGGTATGCTGGATGGATCACAATACCAGTCCCCGCCTCCGCCATAATTAACGCGAGCAATCGAAAATTCTTGGCCTAAAATAATATTTGTCACTAATAAAATGGCTGCTATTGTAATAAAAGATTTCATCATAGTAACCTAACAACTCCTATCCATTTTTCAATGGTGATAAATAAATTATGTTCCGATAGGGAATCATTATGTTGAAGTTAGTGTAAAATGCGATTAGTGGTGAAACTTTGGTTTATAGCTTACACTTGCAATGAAATGCATCTAGCCATTACTTTACCATTGCATGCAATTAAGAATTTTCTCGGTTATTCTAATTTGCAGCCACATATCATTGGCCTCCACTGGTTCAGCTGCTGAAGATTCTATCAAAACTTATCTTTGGGGTTTAATTAAAATATATCCTGAACCAAAGATCCATTATGAACCTGGCTATTGGAAAGATAGAATTTTACACCCCCGCGAATTTCATGATCCGATTTCATTTATTCCTTTAGAATTACGCTATGGATTAAGTTACAATGGAGGTGGAGGTAAGGATGGTGAAAAAATGTCCTCTGGCTGGGTCAAATATGATGAAGGGGTCGAAGGTCACTATGAGGCAGGCGAAAAAATAGCCAAGTTTGGACACCAGCTTGATATTGATTTCATAAAAGTAAACCTTTCCGACTTTATATTAAAGACTAGCTGGCTGGATATGCAAACTGGACTTAATTATCGTTCCTCCAACTTGTTTTTTCCGGATACAATTCCAATGAGTAATTGGGGCGCTGTTAACCCTAATTGGAATATCAACCGGAAATTTTCGCCGAAGATTTCTGAATTTAGTTTAAGTCAAGCGCTGGTATTTCAATGGTTCGAAAAGTTCTATTTTAATGCACGTTACACATGGGGGTTAGCACAAACAAATTTTTATTATTCATCCAATTCTGAAACGCGGGATGAAACGCCGGTAGGATGGGGTCCATCGACCTCTTATGCATTTGGAGTAAGATATATTTTTGATTCTGAGAAACAATATCGGTTCGCCGTTGGATTGGATCTTAAACATTCATATGTCAAAATCAAGCATGTTGATGATCCAGATGATATTACGCCGATCGCGAGTTTCCATATACAGGATTATGGAATCTATCTTACTATTGCTGCTTTTTATGGTGGGAAATCGACTGCGGGTGACAATGCAAAAGAATATTATTATAGGGGGGATTTTATAGAGGCAAAGAAAATATTTGAAAAATTTGTTGAGCAAAATTCCACACATAGTAACCTTTATCGGGCACAGTCATATCTAGAGCTATGTAATGAGAAAATACCATATCAATTGTTTAAGGAAGGTATGCAGTTTGAAAATAATGACATGAGTGATAAAGCTGTAGAGAAATATCTGGCTTCATTACGTAATGCTGATTCTACTCTTGCAATTGAAGTCAACGCGCATCTTTACCGTATCGCCAGTTTGCGCTTACAGGATGCTGAGTTACTAATGAGTCGGGGCCGGCATGATGAGGCATTAGCTTTGGTTCGAAAAACAGCTCTTTTTTCTGATAGGGCTAGAAAGGAAATACCTAGATTTGAAGCTTTGCAGAGTTTGGCTAATGGAAAAACAGCAATGAAATATCGATTTTACGACAAAGCACTACAGTTATTTAGTGATGCATTATTGAAATATCCGCCATTGAAAAGAGAAATAAATGCATACCGTTACCAGATTGCAGCAATGATGGTAGAGGATATTGATCAAATACGTGATGCAAGTGAAATCAGGCTGGCAGTGATTAGCTTAGAAGAAGCTAAAAAATTGAGCGGTGGAATAGGTCCTGCTAATGAAAAAATATATCAGGCGCTTAAGAATAGATTGGGCATACTAGAACAGTTAACCATTCGCTATGGGATTGATAAGCGGATGGAGGAAGAAAGAATGCGTCGTGCCAGGTTGAAAGGTGCTACAATCAGAATTGGTATGACCATACCGCAGGTAATGGATATTATTGGAGAACCAGTAGAGATTATCCACAAACAAAGTTTGAAAGGAAAAGATACTCAGCTTTGGTTGTATCCAATGTATAACGATCGAAATCTTGAATTGTCTTTCTTTGATTATAGATTATTTAAAATAGAATAAACTACAATAGGTGGGCGTTCCGGGTCAGGAACATGATTTCCCTACCGACAACTTTAAGTATTCCTGTTGCAGGTACAGCTAAAAGCATTCCAAGCGGCCCGATAAGTGTTCCACCAATAAGTAATGCAATCATAACTACCAGTGGATGTATACCAACACTTTCTCCAACCAGAATAGGCGTTACCAGGTTATTATCTATTTGTTGGACTATGAGGAACATTAGAATTATGTCCAAAATGTAAAAAGGCGAGGGTACGGTGCTAAAAAGTTGGTGACTCAGAGCAGCTTCTGAACCAATGTTATTCATCACTGCGACAAGTATTGCAGGTAACATTCCTGCAAAGGGTCCCACAAGTGGAATTAAATTTGCCAAGCCAGCGATGATGCCAATAAATACGACTAAGGTAAGATTTGCACCCGTTGCATTTAGTATGTAAAGACCAATAATTGACATTATTGCAACGCTCGAAGCTGCCAACAGCTGACCTTGCAGATAATTCGATACCTGACGTTCAACGTTAAATACAAGCCTTAACCCCATTTCGAAATATTTATTTGGGATGAACTGCACCAAAGATTTTTTGAACTCGTGATAGTTTGCTAAAAGAATTATGGTAAATATTAAGACCATGATTGCCGTAAAGATAAATCCCCCAATAGTGCCTGCTAGTGAGACTACATTTTGAATTATATCACCTACCATATCGTTGATCTTTGATACGATGTTAGATGAATCTATATCAGGAATATTTACATGTTTTTTCAAGGCCAATTCCAGTCGAACAGCTAATGCATTTAGATTCTCTGCATACCCTTTAGTTTCTATCTGACTAGAAAATTCACGGGCTTGTCCTAGCATTCCCGATGCAAAACTTTTCAGAAAAATAATGATAGCACTAATCAGACTAATTGTTACAATTAATACACTCAATGCTCTGGACTTTATTTGACTTTCTAGGTGGTCTACTAATGGCAATAATATAGTTGAAAAAAGAAAAGCAAATATCAACATAGTGATTACTGAAGAGATGTACGGCCATATTATTGTTAAAAATCCAAACGCAATAACGGTTAAGATTAAACGGTAAATTAACTGTAGATAATTTTTTTCCTGGCTCAAGATTATCCTATCATTTATCTGATTGTGCCTGCATCAATAATTCATTTGTCTTTCGGAGACGGGTACAAACTACTTTGGATAAGTTTTGCAGAATTTTATTACCTAGTGCGGGTTTTCTTTCAATTAGAATTTGAAGGTCTGATCGAAAAAATCCTAATAGTCTAGAATGATCGGTTGCGATGGCGGCTGCTGAACGTACTTCATCTTCCAACAAGGCCATTTCCCCGAAAAAATCACCGTTGGATAATTCAGCCAAAACCTGTGAATTACCACTTGCTTCACCAACAATAATGTGCACTGCTCCGGACTGAATAATAAACATTCCTTCACCAGGTGCATGACGTTTAAAAACATATTCTTCTGGCTTATAGGTTCGATCATGCAGCAACTTGCTAACTTCATTTAATTCTTTGTTATTGAGGTCGGCAAAGATCGGTAATTTTTTTATTATTGTAACTGTTTCGCTTTCAGTTTTGTCCCAATTTTTAAACAGATTGGCCCAGTATGCGTTTTTCAAAATCCTCACCTCCTCAATATGATTAGGTAAAATAGACAAGGTTCTTAAGGCTTGTCAAGAAAACTCTTTAATACAAAATTAAAACCTTTTGGATGGACTTTATTCTGCTGGGTAGTTTTGTGTGGTATGGTTTTACGGTTTTTGTTAATAAATACCCTCACTTTTACTTCTTTTGTTTTTCCCCAAGAAAGTCGCCGTGATTTTGATGCTGAGTTGGATTATCAATCAGAAGCCATTGATAAGGTTAGGAAGGAAATAGAGAAAACCCGGCGCAGGATCAAGTCAGAAAAGCAAAAGGAAAAATCAACTGCACGACGATTGTCAAATATTGATAAAGAAATGTCCCTGACAGATAAACTGTATACTCAATTGAAACATGAACTCGGTAAGACTGAAACAGAGATAGACAAATTATCAAAAGTGATTCAGGCAAATGAACGTCAACTTGAAATTTTGCGTGGTAGGTATACCGCAAGAGTTGTGCAAATGTATAGAAAGGGGACTTTGTCCGATATTGAAAAGCTTTTGAGCTCCACATCATGGCGACAGGCTGTATATCGTGCTAAATACATGGGGATAATATCTGACATTGACCAAAAAACACAGAACAAGATAAAATCGTTACTAATTGATATAGGAAAACAGAGAATTGGTTTGGAATCTTCTTATCGCAATAAAGTTCGGTTAAAAAAAGACCAGGAAAAGAGCAAAGTAACGCTTCGAAAAAGTCGGAAGAAACGCCAACATGAGTTGGATAAAATTCGTAAAAATCAGTCTGAACTGACAAAATATCTTGATGAAAAACAAGCTGGGATGCAAGAGTTGGAGAGTTTGCTAAAAAAAGTCCGTCAGGATAGATCTAGCTATGATCGGGCAGATCGTATACGTAAACAACAGGCGGCATTAAAAACGCAAACATTTGGCAAACTTAAAGGGCAGCTGCCATGGCCGGCAACTGGTCGCGTTGTTAAAAGGTTCGGTCGCACTTGGAATTCAGAGCGGAAAACAACAACCGATAATCCTGGGATTGATATAAAAGGAAAACCAGGTTCTCCGATCCGATCAGTCATAGGTGGTATCATTACAATTATAACCTACATTCGGGGATATGGTACCACAATAATTATTGATCACGGTGGAGGTTTCTATACAGTATACAGCCATGTGACGAATGTGGAAACTAACGAGGAAAGTGAGGTTCAGGCTGGTGATATCATCGCATACATGGGTGATGTAGGGTCCATCGATGGTTCAAAATTACATTTTGAGATCTGGGGCCATGGACAAAAATTAAATCCTGAAAAATGGTTGATGAAAAGATGACATTTATCAATCTTAATGTTCAGCAGTCTATTTGGAGTAAGTTAAGTCAGTTAAAAAGCAACCATCGCATTGCCAATGCGTATCTTTTCTCAGGACCCAGGGGATCCGGTAAGGAGGCGATAGCACTCAAATTCGCTGCGTATGTTAACTGCACTGTTATTGATGAAGGTCCATGTGGAGAATGTGCTTCCTGCCGTCGATTTAGATCATTACAACACGAACATTTAATATTGATCGTTCCCATGCCACGCGAGGTAAAGTGCAGCACTATTAGATGCAATCAAGATTAAGGCAAAAAATCCATTTTATAAAATCAACTTGTCAAAAGCCAAGACGATTCCAATCAGTCATATTAGGAAACTAAAGAGAGACTTGTACTTTAAATTGATAGAAACTGGCCGCAAGATAGTTTTGATTTATGATGCTCATATGTTGTGTACAGGCGATGCATCATCTGCCAATGCGATATTAAAAATCCTCGAAGAGCCGCCTAATAATACAACTTTCATTTTGGTTACTGATCATAAAGCTGATTTATTACCGACAATTTTATCCCGTTGTCAATGCTTGGATTTTCCCACCTTAAAAAGAAATGACGTCGTTGCTTATCTATTATCTTCTGGTATTGAAGATTATCTAGCGCAATTCGCTGCCAATATAGCTGAAGGTGATATGCGCCGGGCGCTTGCATTGTCAGATTTTGGTAAGAATGATATTTTGGAATTGGTGAAAACATTGAAAAACCTGATAACCGAAGAACACATAGAAAATTGGCGTTCGTTCAATCAAAATTACAGTAGGATGGCAAAAATTAATTTTCATGAATTCGAATTCCATCTTTTTTTACTTCAATGGTGGTTAAAACAAGCTTATTTCCAACGGGTGGGTATCAATAACTCTGATGTTATCAATGGCATGTCCACTGATTTGCGAGAATTCAACGCCAATTTTCCAAACGCTGACTTCGATAAAATCAATAATATAATTGAAGAAACAATTATTGCTCCTCGAAAGAATCTTTACATGCCATTAATATTGACAAATTTTTTGATTGGTATCCAACAGAGTTTAGGTAAGTAGATTTACTGAAAGCAAATAATGTCAAATACCTTTTATATCACAACTCCTATTTACTATGTGAATGATAAACCGCACATCGGTCATGCTTATACGACAATATT